>JACCED011672893.1_pt1 | contig 29110 bp, 32 predicted proteins | sample 7455021 | NCBI WGS metagenome assembly JACCED01 (sample SAMN15323456, study PRJNA562643) | freshwater metagenome | isolation source: river surface water | place: USA:Blue River Watershed | collected 2017-08-19 | reverse complement strand
ATTGGAGTGTGTCGGTGATTTGCATATCGACGAACACCACACCATCGAGGATTGCGCAATCGCCCTCGGTGAAGCACTGAAGACCGCCCTTGGCGACAAGCGTGGCCTACACCGTTATGGCTTCCTCTTGCCCATGGACGAGGCGCGAGCGCAGATCGCAATTGATCTATCGGGCCGCGCTTTCTCGGTGTTTGAGGGTCGTTTCGGTCGCGAGCAAGTCGGGACGATGCCGACGGAACTCGTGCCGCACTTTTTCCGCTCGCTCGCCGATAGTGTCGGCGCGGCGATTCATGTGTCCGTGGTTGGTGATAACACGCACCATATGATCGAGGCGTGCTTCAAGGGAGTCGGTCGCGCACTGCGCGAGGCGCTCCGGCGGGAGGGACATGATCTGCCCTCGACCAAGGGCACGCTCTGAGTGGCAACATGAGCATCGTCGTCATCGATTCCGGCGGGGCTAACCTCGCCTCTTTACAATATGCGCTGCAGCGCCTTGGGGCGGACGTGACCGTGAGTCTCGATCCCACCGTCATCCAACAGGCCGATCGCGTATTGCTGCCCGGTGTCGGCGCCGCCGGCGCTGCGATGCAGCGGTTACGATCCGCAGGTCTCGTCTCTATCTTGCGTGATCTGCAGAAACCATTGCTCGGCATCTGCCTCGGCATGCAGTTGCTCTTCGAACACTCGGCCGAAGACGACACGGAAACACTCGGCTTGATGACGGGCCGTGTAGAGAGGCTCCCTGCATCGCCCGACTTGCCCGCGCCACACATGGGTTGGAATACTTTGACTACACTGCGTGCCGAGCCGCTACTTGCGGGGCTGCAGCCGACCGATCGCTGCTATTTCGTACACGGTTACTTTGCATCCGGTCGACTACCCGAGGTCGTCGCCACGAGCGAATACGGTCAATCGATTGCTGCCGTGGTGCGACGAAACCACGTCGCCGGCGTTCAGTTCCATCCCGAGCGATCTGGCGTCGTCGGCGCTGCCATTTTGCGCAACTTTCTGAACTCATGAGTCCGAGTACGACATGTTGTTGATTCCCTCCATCGATGTCCGCGGCGGTCACTGTGTGCGATTGTTCAAGGGTGACTTTTCGGCCGAGACGATCTACGCGAATTCGCCGCTCGAGATAGCGCAAAATTATGCTAGTCGCGGCGCACGTTGGTTGCACCTCGTCGATTTAGATGGCGCTCGCGATGGCGAGCTCACCAATCGGTCTGCGCTGACCCAAATGGCAGGTGTTGCCGGTCTTTCCGTACAAGTGGGTGGTGGCGTTCGCCAACGTGCCATCGTTGACGAGTTGCTGTCACTCGGAGTGGCGCGCGTCGTCGTGGGAAGTGCCGCCGTTGAGCAACCCGATGAAGTTGCCGCCTGGTTGCGCGCCTATGGTCCCGAGCAAGTGTGCCTCGCCTTCGATGTACGCCTCGACAGCACAGGTCTGCCGCAACTGCAGACTCGAGGATGGCGCGAAGCGACGACCGTCAGTCTCGTTGAGGCGGTAGAGCGCTTCGAGCAGCACGGGCTTCAACACGTCTTGTGCACCGACATCGACCGCGATGGTGCTCTCGCCGGACCTAATGTCGAACTCTACCGACAATGTGCAGCTCGTTTTCCGACGATCTCCTGGCAGGCCTCGGGTGGTGTGCGCGACAGCGCCGATCTGCAGGCGCTACATGACGCCGGCGCTGCCGCGGCCATTAGTGGCAAAGCCCTGCTCGAAGGTCGTATCGACGCAGACCAAATGCGCCAATGGTTGAAGGGCTGAGCATGCTCGCCAAACGCATCATTCCCTGTCTCGACGTCCGCGACGGCCAAGTCGTCAAGGGAGTGCGATTTCGTGATCATCGAATCGTTGGTGACATCCTGGAGCTCGCCACGCGTTATCGCGACGCGGGTGCCGATGAGCTCGTCTTCTACGACATCACGGCGAGCCCCGAAGGTCGTTCGGTCGATCGCAGCTGGGTCGAGCGCATTGCCCGCGTACTCGACATCCCATTCTGCGTCGCGGGTGGCATTCGCAGCGTTGGCGACGCCGAGGCCATTCTGAACGCCGGCGCCGAGAAGGTCTCGATCAACTCGCCCGCACTCGAGAACCCCGCACTGATCGACGCTTTGGCGCGCCGCTTTGGCTCCCAGTGCGTTGTCGTTGGCATCGATAGCGAAACCACCACTGAGGGCTACCGCGTCCATCGCTACACCGGTGATCCGAATCGCGCCGGTGACGCGGGCAAAGACACGCTGAGTTGGCTGCGCGAGGCGCAGGATCGCGGCGCGGGCGAAATCGTGCTCAATTGCATGGCGAGTGACGGCGTACGTCGGGGTTATGACCTCACTCAACTAAAGTCGATACGCGCCAAATGCCGTGTGCCGCTCGTCGCCTCCGGTGGCGCTGGCAGCGTGGCGCATTTTGTCGATGTATTTCGCCAAGCTAGAGTCGATGCCGCACTGGCCGCTAGCGTTTTTCACAGTGGCGAGATCGCGATTCCCGATTTGAAAAAAGCCCTGCAGCTTGCAGAGATAGAGGTGCGGTTATGACCTTGCAAGAGAACCACATCGACTCCTTGAAGTTTGATGCCGCTGGGCTCATCACGACCGTCGTTCAGCACGCGCACAGCGGTGAGGTATTGATGGTCGCGTGGATGAATCGCGATGCGCTCGCGCTCACTTTGCAGCGACAGCGACTCGTCTTCTGGAGTCGGAGCCGCCAACAATTGTGGGAAAAAGGCGAAACCTCGGGCAACACTTTGACGCTCGTCTCGCTCACCGCCGATTGCGATCACGACACCCTGCGCGCTCGTGCCTTGCCTGCTGGCCCGGTCTGTCATACCGGCAGCGCCACGTGCTTTGGTGAAGCAGGCTCTGGGGTTGGCTTTCTCGCGAACTTGCAGCACATCATCGCTCGGCGGGCGAGTGAATCACCCGAATCGAGCTACACCGCCAAGCTGCTGGCGGCCGGCACGCAGCGCGTGGCGCAAAAGGTCGGAGAAGAGGGCGTGGAGCTCGCGCTTGCTGCAACGACGAACGACCGTCAAAAAATCATCGACGAATCAGCCGATCTTTTCTATCACACACTTGTGCTGCTTCGAGCCAAAGACGTGAGCCTTGAAGAGGTTACGGCTCGCCTCGCAGAGCGACATCAGCGCAGCAACAACTCCTCGGCTGCTGAACGCAAGTTGTAGTTCGACGCCATCGAAGCACCATAAGCGCCCGCGGTGGCGATTAGCAGCACGTCGCCCTCGCCGGTGGACGCGGGCAATGCGCGATCATGACCGAGAACATCGCCGGTTTCGCAAATCGGTCCGACGACATCAAAGATTCCGTCGGTCGCCTCCGCGAGTCGCGAGAGATTGACGATATCGTGATGTGCGCCATAGAGCGCCGGGCGGATAAGCGAGTTCATACCCGTCGCAACGCCAACATAGCCCGCTGCGCCCTTCGTCTTGGTTTGGGTCACTTTGGCAAGCAGTACGCCCGCCTCGGCGACAACGTAGCGCCCGGGCTCCATCCATAATTCAACTCCCGCTTTCGTGGAGTCGATTGACCGTAGCGCAGCGTCGAGCCCCGCGATGTCGAAGGCTGGGCCGCCGTGGCGATCTGGCACACCGATGCCGCCGCCGATATCGATCACGCGCACCTGCGGGAAAATATCGCGCAGACTGAGCAATAAGCGTGTTGTGCGAACCCAGTTGTCGATATCGTGCACGCCGCTACCGGCATGGGCATGTAAGCCAACGACCGTCGCTCCTGCTAATTTGGCCGCCGCCGCAAAGCGCGATGCATCCTCCTGCGCCACACCAAACTTGGAGTGGATGCCACCCGTGCGCACGTGCTGATGGTGGCCACGACCGCTACCCGGATCGATCCGAACGAAAACGCGGCGCCCCTTGAACAACTCCGGCCAGTGCTCGAGCGGATGCAGGTTATCGAGCGTGACGTGTACGCCTCGATCCAAAGCGGCGGCGTATTCCTCTCGCGGTGCGAAGTTCGGGGTGAACAACACCTCCTCCGCCCGTAGTTCCGGAATAGCCTCAAAGGCGCGCTCGACCTCGCCAATCGATACGCATTCGATTTTGAGACCGCTCGAATGGATCACCCGCAACAGTTCAGGACTCGAGTTGGCCTTCATTGCGTAAGACACCCTGGATAGCGCCTTCATGCTTTGCAAACTGGCACAACGCTGCAGAACGGTCGCGACGTCATAGACGTATGCGCAATCGCGCGCCCGCATCAGCTCGAGCAGAGCCGATCGACGCACTTGCCACCACGGCTCGGCATTCGTCTCGCTCAATCGTCGGCCGCTACCGAACAACCGCTCCCAGGTCGGACCAATGACCGCGTCATCCCGTACCGGTCGAATCAAAAGTTCGTGCAGACCTTCGACGAGGCGATCGCCCTGATTTTCATCGACGACGAACGTGAGGTTCAGATCGTTAGCCGCTTGGCTCACGAGATGGATACGCTGCTCTTCAAAGAGCTCCAGCGCACCGCCCAACTGGTGCAGGATGCTCCGAATATTGCGTCCGACCACACTGACCGAGGCGCAGGGTCCGATCAGATCGGCCCGACAGAGCGGCTTCAGATCGGCCTGCAACTGCGCGAGTACCGCGTTATCGAGTGCATTGGCTTGCGGGTCGAGCGAGACCGTGACGTTAGTTTCGGAGGTCGACACCAGATCGACCGAAAGGCCGTGCTTCTTGAAGATCTGGAAGACGTCGGCCAGAAAGCCGACTTGGTGCCACATTCCCGGGCTCTCGAGCGAGACGAGCGTGATTCCTTTCTTGACGCAGATCGCCTTGACCTGCGCCGCATCGCTACCCGGTGTAGATGTAATACGCGTACCGCGCAGTTGTGGCACCTGGGTCGCATAGACGAAAAGCGGAATGCCGTACTGTCTGACCGGCAGCAAACAACGCGGGTGCAGCACTTTGGCACCCGCGGTGGCGATCTCTTGCGCTTCATCGTAGGTGAGCTCGAGCAGTTGACGTGCCGTCGGCATCGAACGCGGATTCGCGCTGAACATCCCGGGAACGTCGGTCCAGATCTCGAGCTGCTGCGCGGACAGTAACGCAGCAAAATACGCGCCTGAGGTATCCGAACCACCCCGACCCAACAACACGGTGTCACCCGCAGCATCACTGGCGATAAAGCCCTGCGTGATCACCACATCACCGGCTGCGGCAACTTTCGCGCTCGCTTCGGCGCTGGGCGCAAAGTCGCAGGTCGCTGATAGATAGCTCGCCTTGATGCTAGCCGCTTCGCGCTGCTCCGCTCGCAACACACTGCGTGCGTCGAGCCAAGCGGCCTCGACGCCTTGACTGCGCAAATAGCAGGCGCCGATCTCGGTCGCTAGCAACTCGCCCATGGCCATAACGCGCGCGCGCGCCTTTTCGGTCACTTCACGAATCAACGCGATACTGTCGATGAGGTGCGCCAGTTCGTTGAACCATGGCTCAAGCGCCTTTTCAACCTGCGGCGCAATACCCAGCGACAAGGCGAGTTCAGCGTGACGCTGGCGCAGTGCTACAAGCGGCTCGAGGTGTTCACCGCGTAAGGCCGACTCAAGCAACTTTTCGAGACGATCGGTAACGCCGCTCAGCGCCGAGTGCACGATCAAAACACGTACACCGTTGCTACGACGCTGCTGGACGATCTCGCAGATGTGTCGCCAATTGGGCTCGGAGGAGACGCTGGTGCCTCCGAACTTCAACACGATCCAAGGGAGCGAGGTACCCATGGTTGACCGTGCCATCAAAGTTCGTCGTCGTAGACTTCGCGTAGATCCTTGGCGAGTTTCTTATCCGCCATGACTTCTTCAACCTTGCTCCAGGCCGCCTTGCCGCGTTTGCCCGCCACGGGTTTTGCACGACGTTCGACGCGGTCCAAAAACCGGTCGTAGTCGTTGTTGTCTTCCTGACTACTAACCTCGCCCAGCAGGTCTTCGTCGATTTCGAAGCTCTCGGTGTCACGTTCGGACATCATCAATGCTCTCTTATCCTTAAGAATCAAGGAGTTAGAAACGACCTCCCCGGTCGGAGCCGAGCACTATAACGAAACCACGTCCGGGCGCAAGTTCAGCGTTTGCCCACGGCATCCCGCAACACGACCGGAGCGCCTCGGGATAGGCCGAGCGCATCGCAGGCGCGCCCTTCGGCAACCGCAATCTCGACGACACCGAACGAGTTAATGAGTGCGATCGGCTGCCCGGGTGCCACGTCACCGTAGGTTCGACGCAGGGGCAAGATCGATTGACCGATATGCACTCGCGGCTCCACCCAGCGCTCGAGCAGCGCCACTTCAATGTTCGTCAGCAGATTGCCGAAGTGATCGATCGTGATCACCACACCTGCAATGCTATCGAGACCTAACTCAGGTTCATCGACCCACGCTGGAATCACCGACTGCACCCGCTCGCCGATGATCTCGGGCTTCCATCGACCCGCAGCCAACTCCGCCGCCACCGGCGCGAAGATGTCGCGGCCGTGAAAGGTCGAACTGGGTTTGGGTAGTCCGAGCGCTTGCAAGCGTTCATTGTTTAAACGCCAGATACGCGCCGCGCGATCGTGCTCGACGATCGGTGCCAACAAACCGTTATCGGGTGCGAGAAACCAGTGCTGATGCGACTCGATCAAGACGATGTCTCGCGCCGTTCCAACGCCCGGGTCGACGACGGCTACGTGTACTGTCCCGGCGGGAAAATACGGGAAAGATCGACGCAACCAAAAGCCGGCCTCTGCGGGCCAGTGCGCTACGATTTCATGCGTGAGATCAACGACCTTCGCCAATGGGAAGTGACTGTAGATCCGCCCCTTCATCACGCCGACGAATGGATCTTTCAAGCCAAAATCCGAGGTGAGTGTGATCACGCCACTCATGTACGACCACCAAGCTGCACAGACGCCCCTGCATTTGAATCGATCCACATTACGTTATCATCCTTGCATGAGCGACCCCATCAAAAGCTTTCGTCTCGACGGCAAAACCATCCTGATCACCGGCGCTTCCAGCGGCATCGGCGCCATGCTGGCGCGTCAGTTTGCAGCGGCGGGCGGCCGTGTCGCGCTAGCGGCGAGACGCGTCGAGCGCCTGCAAGCCCTCGCTGACGAATTGAGGGCAACAGGCGCTGCAGTGACCACCGTTGCGCTTGATGTCACGCGTGCCGATATGATCGCAACCGCGCTTGCGCAGATCGAAGCGGAGCTTGGGATCGTTGACGTACTCATCAACAACGCCGGTGTGGCTCAGCCCGCGTCTTTCCTGAAGACCTCCGCCGAGACGCTGGAGTCGACGATGGCCACCAACTTCACCGCGGCGTGGAACCTCACAGCCGAGATCGCCAAGCGGCTAGTCGCCGCCAAGCGCGGTGGCAGCGTGATCAATATCGCCTCGGTGCTCGGACTCGGTGTTGGTCCGGGATACTCTGCCTACTCCGCTTCCAAGGCGGCACTGATTTCTTTGACCCGAAGCCTCTCGCTCGAGTTCGTTCGCTACGGAATTCGCGTGAATGCACTTGCGCCAGGCTGGTTCATCACCGAGATGAACGAGGCCTATTTCGCCACCGATGCGGGTCTCGATTATTTGAAGCGAATTCCACCGGGTCGGGCAGGTCAGCTGGGAGAGCTCGTCGGGCCAGCCCTGCTACTCGCCTCGGATGCGGGCTCGTACGTCAACGGTGTCGTGTTACCCGTTGACGGGGGGCACCACGTCGCCTTGGTTTGACTCCGATTGGTTTGAATCGGTTGGCGCTGGCTCTTCAGGCAGCAACTCCAACCCGATCATCACCGGGATGCCGCGCGCATCGCGCAGTGCTTCGAGCGCGATATCCCAATTGATCACCACCTCTGACTCGCCCAGTAGCGCATCGAGTCTTGCCTCAAACAGGTCGAGCGATACCGCGACCGCACGCCCTTGATCGTCGATCGGCGGGTGCACCTCAAGCCACACCTCACCATCGATCTTCGTCATCTTGACCGGTTCGTCGATCAACGTGACCTTGGTCCCGACTGGAACGCGCTCAAACAGTGTCGCAATGTCCTCGGGATACATGCGCAAACACCCGTGAGTCACCGCCATCCCAACGGCATCCGGATTGTTGGTGCCGTGAATGAGATAGGCGCCCCCGGGGATCGAAAGGCGCATGGCATGAGCCCCTAATGGGTTGTCGCGACCCGGCGGCACAACCGCTGGCAAGGGCGGCTCGCCCAGTCGTCTGCGCTCTTCATGCACTGACTTGGGGGGCGTCCAGCTCGGATTTTTTTGTTTGCTGACAATCTTGGTAGACCCGATCGGCGTGCGCCAATCCATCTTGCCGACACTCACAGGGTAGGTCAGCACGGTGGCGGGCTGATCCATCTTGGGCTTCGGAAAATAGTAGAGACGATGCTCCGGCAGGTTGACCACGATCCCCTCGCGCTCACCCGGCGGCAATAAGCGCTGCCCAGGGATCAGCACCAGAGTCCCCTCGCCCGGCAACCATGGATCGACACCCTGATTGACGCGCAGCAACTCCTCGTAGCCGAGACTGTAGCGGCGGGCGATCTGGATCAGCGTGTCTTCGTAACGCGTTCGAATGCGCTCGACCTGTCCAAAGATGTCCGCGCCATCGTCACGCAAGGGGTACTCATTCGCCTGAGCTAACCCGAGAGAGCCAAAGGCGCAGATCAGAAAACAGCCAAATCGGAGCATGGCGCTATTCTAGCCAAACCCCCTCTAGAGCAGCACGCGATCGAGCGAGCCGGCATCACCCGCGATTTGTTGCAGCACATAGGGCAGATCGAGGCGGAACAGGCCGAGTCGCTGACAGGCGCGCGAAGCCGTCAGTTGCCGAGCCAAGTCAGCAGGCTCACCGCGCAGCTCTGCGAAGATCATCGCTGCGTGCAACAGATCGGCAAGCGTTGCCTGACTGCGCAATGCTTCATCTGCTTCATCGTGACCGGTGACCGCCTCGGCGACTTGAGGGCCGAGACCCCACTGCTCTAGTAATTTTCCGGCGGCAGGTGCGTGCCACGCACGAACGATGTCATCCAGTAGCACACCGTCGTCCGCCAATTCCGGGTAGAGCGCCGATTCGGCGAGGATGTAGATCTTGCCGACACCGTGCATCAAACCACCCAGCATGGCGAGTTCCGGATCGAGTTGGCGGTGCTCTGCACGCAACTCGCTCGCGAGTAGATGAGAAAACGTTGCTACAACCGTGCTGCGCTGCCACACGTCGCCAATGCGGTACTGAACGGGCCGCAGTTGTTGTGCCGCTCTGATCTGCATCACCGCAAACGCGAAGATCACGCCACGCAACGCGCGTAAACCGATGCGGGTGATCGCACTGCGCACATCCGTAATCGCTCGACCACCCGAACGATACGCCGCTGAGTTAGCCATGCCGATCACCCGAACAGCGAGTGCTGCCTCATTGGTCACGATCCGGGCTATATCGTTGACGGAAACGAACTCACTATCGAGATGACGAATGAGTGCGTTCGCCACCTCCGGAAAACAGGCTATCTCAAGACCCCCTTGATCCACTTGGCGTTTGATTCGATCGACAAACTCGTAACCGCGGTGTGTCACACCTCACCTCGTCCGTGTAGTCGCATCACGAGCTCCGCTTCCTCTTCCGTCATACCGCACGCGCGCATCAACTCGTCGCTGCTAGCGCCAGCAGCGGCAAGACGCGGCGCAAGCTCGGCGCCTAATGGCGCAGCTGCAGGCGGCGGATTAACCTGACGAGTGCGATCGAGTACCGCACGCATCTCCACCTCGAGCCGCTCGACACGGGCCCGCACTGCCAACAATTGCTCGGACTGCATTTGCATACGCTGCTGCAGATCTTGCAGAACTCGGGCGTTGCCACGCCAAAATAACATGACACCCGTAACCCCACCGAGCGAGAGGATGCTGAGCAGGAATAACCAGAGGGTCGTCATCATGGCGGCGTCGAACTGACGGCATTGAGCTGCGCCTCCACCCGCGACGAGGTCGGGCGTGGCGCGCTCGGCGGCCCGATGGAGTAGAGTCCGCGACGTAATCTCTCGGGTTCGAGAATCGCCAGTATCACTCGGCGATTGGCAGCGCGGCCCTCGACTGTCTCATTCGATTGCAAGGGGCGCTGCTCGCCGTAACCAAGAACCGTCATCTGCGTCGGCGCGACACCATTCTCGCCGAGCAACTTCAAGACCGATGCGGCACGCGCGGCAGACAACTCCCAGTTACTGGGATATTGCGCTGTATTGATCGGCACGTTGTCGGTATGTCCCTCGATAAAGATCGGGTTATTGATGTCGGCGAGAGCCGTACCAACCGTCTTCATGAGTACGATAGCCTCCGGCGATAACATGGCCGAGCCTGAGGGAAACAGCACATCATTTTGGATTTCGACTTCCAGCCAGTCTTTGTGTTGGCGAATGATGACTTTGTCGACCATCACTAACTTCGCCATGGCTTGCGCCATGCGATTTGCCAAAGTCGATAAATCCGGTGTCTGCTGCGACGACATCCCGCGAGTGGTTCGTCCCGGTGAGGGCGGCGCTCCGGCTTGCGACTCGCTCTCGGGCATCGTGACGAGATCGGTTGTTGGTATGCCCTCGCGAACCTCAACGGTGATCGGCATATCGCGTTGCGGTTCACCGCGGAACGCGGCCATCAGCGCCTCAGACATGACGCGGTATTTACCGGTGTTGAGACTGCTCACGCTATACATCACAACGAAGAACGCAAGTAGCAACGTACTCGCGTTAGCGATATTGTTGGCAGTCGTCGACAGATCTGTCTGCGCTGCGTTCAAACCGCTGATGGCAATGTTAAAGCTCATGATTCATTCCTCCGAAAATTACATCACTTGCCGCACATCGCTCAAAAGCAGCGATCCGTTCGGCGTGTTCAACGTTAAGCCGCGTCCATTCGCATCCAGAGTCACGCTATTGACGCGGCTACGCAGCATGACTTCCATCGACTGATTGCGACCGCCGACATTGGCGATCACCTCGAACTGATAAGACCCCGGCGGTGACATCGTTCCGTCAGCGCGAGTGCCGTCCCAACCGAACGACTGCAGACCCGCCTCGACGGGGAGTGACCCACGCGCTACGAGCGCTCCGCTCGCATCGCGAATCAGCACGCTCGCCTCGCGCACGCCCTCGGGCAACTCGACCGCGCCGCCCAGGGCGCCGACTCCGTCAAACTTGGCAACGGATCCGGCGGAGAGCACATCGCGACCGACAATTTGTGCGCCCGAGAGCGCCTGTGATGAGCGCAGCGAGTCGACCATGGAACTCATCGAGTCCTGCATCTCGCGAATGCCGCTCACGGTGGTGAACTGCGCAAGTTGGCCGATGAACTCGGTCGGCTCCAAAGGCTTCATCGGATCTTGATTGCGCAGTTGCGCGAGCATGAGCGTCAAGAACTGGTCTGAGCCAAAGCTCTCAAGCGCCCCTTTTGAGTTGGACGTACCGATCGTTTGCGCGGAATTGACGTTATCGATGATGCTCATGGTCTTACTGTCCGAGGCGTAAGGTCGCGAGCATCAGCTCACGCGAGGTGTTCATGACCTCGATGTTGTTCTGGTAAGAACGCGAAGCCGCGATCATGTCGACCATCTGGTCGACCGCGCTGATGTTGGGCGCGTAGACATACCCATTGGCATCTGCCATCGGGTTGCCGGGCTCGTAACGCATCAAGGCTTCCACATCGGCCTCGACCACGTCTTTGACCCGAACCGCCGAGGCCGCCTCGACTTCACTCGTCTGACGACGCACTTCTTCGAAAACCACTTGGCGCGGCTTGTAGACCTTGTCCGCGCTCGAGGCAACGCTGTTCGCGTTGGCGATGTTGCTCGCCACGGTATTGAGGCGGACGGACTCGGCCGCCATGCCTGAACCTGCGATATCAAAGATCTTGAGGCTCGCCATGATTATTGCCCCGTAATGGCGGTCATCAGCCCGCGCAGTTGTGAGTTCACGAAGTTGAGCGACGCCTGATAACGCACGGCGTTTTGCGCAAATGCTGCTTGCTCCATCTGCACATCGACGGTATTGCCATCGAGCGAGGGCATGCGCACTTCACGTTCAGTGAGCGCAAGCGAGGCGTCGACGGGTGAATCGGCGGCTAAAGGGGTACCACCCGTGTGGCCGCTACGCGTCGTCGCCAGACGTAACGCGGCACCTGAGATGGAGCGATCGGCTCCCGTCGCGGCGGCGAGTGCCTGTTGAAAGTCAAAATCGATCGCCTTGTAATTCGGAGTCTCGGCATTGGCCAGGTTGCGCGCGAGCACCTCTCTGCGCTTCGCGCTGAGCTTGAGCGACTCGGTGTGCAGTCGCAGATGAGCATCAAGATCGAACATCGCTGGAACCTCCGCCAAAAAAATGGCCTCGGTTGGAACTGAGCAACGCTTGTGCCACAACGAGCTTTTTCACTTCGAAATGGATGCACTTCGGCGAACACGACGATGCGACGCTCCTATAGATAAGGACGCACACGTAGCGCCAAGGGATCTCGCCCGTGCCGCTTTATTGACGCCTCAACGTGGCACGACGATTGCTCTATCTACGCCATGAACATGATCAAGCGATATGCGAAACCGCTTACCTGCATCGCAACCGCAGTGGCGATGCTGCCGATCCATGCAGCCGCGGGATTACACGATCTTGGCGTTATCGTGGCGACCGCTCGAGCGACACTCATGGCGACTGCGCCCACGGCATCGATCGAAATCGCTCCGCTCGATCCCCGAGTGCGGTTGCCCCGATGCAGCAGTGCATTGCGGGCCTCGCTACCCCCTTCGCAGTCCACACATAGCAGTCGGATCGCCGTCCGAGTGCAATGTGATGGCCCCACCCCATGGAATGTCGCCGTGACGGCCGACGTCAGCACCGACATGCCGGTCGTTGTGGCGACGCGCGCCCTGCGCGCGGGTCAAGCGGTGTCACCCGCGGATCTCGAAATCGTCACTCGTCGCCTCGCGGGTGTTGGGAGCTGTTGCGCCACCGAGCTCGGCGAAGTCATCGGGCAGACCGTGCGTCGTCCGATCGGCGGCGGCGAGCCGGTTCGCTTCGAGGCGCTCGAAACACCGCCCGCGATCCGTCGCGGAGAACTGGTCACGATCGTGGCTAGCAACCCCGGCATGGAGATTCGGGCGACCGGCGTCGCCCTTGGCGATGCGCGATCTGGGGAACCAGTTCGCATTCGGCACTCGAGCTCCCTACGCATCGTGCAGGCTCGAGCCGATACTCCGGGTGTCGCGAGAGTGGATCGATAACGTTGACGGAAAGGCCTAAAGATTTTCCGAAACCGGCCGTTAACCGTTACGAGGGAACTGGGAGAACCGTGTCATGAATGTCAAAGTCACCGGGAATGAGGTCCGCCCACCGCAAGGTGGCGGGACAAACGGAGTCAGTCGTCGAGAAGCACCCGAGGTCGTTGTTGCGGGGAAGCCCGTTGGCAACGCAGCGAGCGCGGACAGCGATAGCACCGTGCAGATTGGCGCGACCACGCGTCATCTGCTCGATCTCGCCAAGAGCGGTAATGCCACCGACGTCGTCGATATGGCCAAAGTCGAACGCCTGCGTGCAGCGATCGCCGATGGTAGCTATCGAGTCGATGGTCAGAAGGTCGCCGATCAGCTACTGCGCTTCGAGTTTCTACTTGGGCGCGTGACGGGCGATATTCAAAAAGGCTCATGAACGACCCGCGCGTCGCCATCGGTAAACTGCTCGAGGACGAACTGCGACTACTGCAGCGCCTCGAGATTGCCTGTGCGTCACGCCAGAAGTGCATGGGCGCGCTACTGCGCTTGCAGGATGAGCGTTCGCAGCTCTTACGGATGGCGGGCTATCCGACTGACAATGCGGGCATGTTGCTGCTGATTCGCGATTGCGACCCCGCACGCGAACTACCCCCGCGATGGGCTGAGTGCGCTGAACTCGCCAAACGCTGTCGAGCGCTGAACGATCATAACGGCGCGCTCGTGAATTCTCGCATGCGCCGTATTCAGGGCGTTCTTGAAGTGCTCACGGGCAGTCGTGAAGGCCCGAACGTCTACGGCCGTCAGGCCGAGCAACATTGGGTCCAGGCAGGCCGGATGCTCGCGACAGAAGTTTGACACGAGCGCGCGGTGCTCAGTCGAGAGCGCCGGGATTCATCAGCCCCGCAGGATCGACCGCCGCCTTCAACTTGCCGAACAACGCAGCCGTTTCGGGTCTGAGCACCGATCGGTACGGATATGTTTTACCCAGTTGATTGGACGCCGCACCAAGTTCTGCAAACAGCGCGACCAACTCGGCGCGCATCTCGGCCACGAGCTCACGAGCGCCGGGCTTGGCCGGCGGCGTACCCCACTTCTGCTTGAGGCTCTCGCTCGCATAACGTTGATGCACCGGCAACCACTCATCGTGCCAATGAAATACGGGTTCGAAACTGAAGGCATGGTTGCTGATCGCAATCAGCAGGTGACTCATCCAAACACCTTCAGCCTGCATGCGCTCACGATACGATGCGAGGCGCTCTGCACTGGCGCGAATGATCTTCTCGGCATCGGAGTGAGCCACCTTCGCATTGAGTGCCGCCCAACGTTCACCCTCACCACCCACCACCCCATCGAGCGGGGGAAAGAGATTCGCTCGAACCGCTTTCGGAATCGAATGGGGGATCACGGCGCCACCGTGCTGCAGAGCAGCCTGACGACAGGTGTCGAGATCGGCCTCAAGCGCGGCGAGGCTACGTGCCGCGCAGGTGACGTGCAACGAGTAAGCGTGCTTGGGCAAAAAACGCCGTCCCGCTTTAATGAGACCAAAGCCCTCTTTCAACCCACGCCACCATGACGTCTCACTGCGCATGACGTTCACGAGAACGTTGGCATCTGACAGCAACCCTTCCGAGCGTAGATTCTTGCGGGTGGTCTCAGGGTCGAAAACGTAGGCCTCTTCCGCTGCACCACTGCGACCGATGGCAGACAAGGCTCGTGCGGCCGCTTCGATGCTGTCGAATACGAACGAGGCGTGGCCGGTTTCTTTGGGTGCTTCGATCAGTCGTAGCGTCGCTTGTAGCTTGACGCCGAACGACCCGGAATCGTGCAGAAATAATCCGCTCAAATCCGGGCCGCAGGTTCGATAGAAGGGCTTCTCGGCCGCAGCGAACCCGCGCTGCCCGGTTCGCACGATCGACCCATCCGCGAGCGCCACCTCCAACCCGAGGACGGCATCAGCGCCCGTGCCGTAACGTGCGGTACCTAAGAACAAGGCGCCGTTGGAAAGGCCGCCGCCGACCGTCGCCTGCGCGCCGGAGAAGGTTCCGAAGAACGGAAGCCGCAAACCCAGCGGTTGCAGGGCCTCGTAGATCCGCTTCCAAGTCACACCCGCTTCGACGGTGATGTACATATCTGCTGCATTGATCTCGACGATCGCATCGAGCGCTGAGGTGTCGAGCATGATCGTGCGGTCACGCACAGGTACGTAGCCACCGGTGTAGGACATGCCGCCACCACGGACCACCATGTGATAACCCGCCGCAGTGAGTTCTGCGAGCGCTGCCGCACACCGCTCGGCCGACCGGGGTCGAACCAGCGCGCACGCGGTGATGCCGCGCGAATACACATCGGCGGAACAGGCTTCGAGGGTGGTCGGATCCGCGAAAATTTCAGCCGAATCCAAGCTGGTTAGCGTTAGAGTCATATACGCAATCCTACTGATGTGAAACTGGTCCGCAGTCGGAAAACTGGAAAGAACCATCTGGAGGTCGACCCATGCCGTCGTACAAGACGATACTCGTTGCGATCAAGGATCTCGACGCACGCACGATGCCCGCCGTCCGCAAGGCCGCGCAGCTCGCCAAGTCGCAGGGTGCGACGCTCGAACTGTTTCACGCTCTGTCTGACACCATTCTGGTCGATGCCCTCGAAGCGAAGCGCATCAGCCTGAAAGACTTCGAGGCGGAACGGCTCGCTGCCACGCAAAAGCGTCTCGAAACTCTCGCCAAGCGCATTCGCAAACACGATATCGAAGTCACCTGCGCCGCCGAGTGGGACTATCCCCCGGCCGAGGCGATCGTGCGACGCGCGATGCGGATCAAAGCAGACCTCATCGTCGCGGAGCGGCACGCAACACGTCATGTGGCCGGATGGATGTTGGCCTACACCGACTGGGAACTGCTGCGTCACGCGCCCTGCGCGGTGCTGCTCGTGAAGGTGGCCAAGCCTTACCATCGCCCCGTGATCCTGACGGCGATCGATCCGTTCCATGCGCACGAAAAGCCGGCACGCCTCGATGTGGCCTTGCTCGCCGCCAGCGGCTCCGTCGCAGAATCGCTCAAAGGCAAATTGCACATCGTGCACTGCGTACCACCCTCCACTTTGGTGGCGACCGGCTGGGCATCGGGGCCGATTGTGGTCGATGCCGGCCGCGGCACGAAGGCATTGAGCCGAGCTAAGCAGGCCCTCGCAGCCGAAGTTGCGCGCCATCCGCTGCCCTCGCACAAACTCGCTATTCTCGAAGGCGCTGCGCGCGAGGCCATTCCGCAAGCCGCACGTCAAGTGAAGGCGTCGCTAGTCGTCATGGGCGCCGTATCGCGCTCGGGCCTCAAGCGCCTGTTGATCGGCAACACGGCTGAGGCGATTCTCGATGCGCTGACCTGTGATGTTCTGGTCATCAAGCCCGGTCGATTCCAGAGCAAAATTGCCCGCCGCAGCCGTGGCGCTCAGCTCATGTCTTTGCCAAACGCGATGACCGGCTAAAACTCAGAATGCATTAAGCCCCGTCAGCTCTCGGCCGACCGAGAGCTGATGGATGGTTTCGGTCCCTTCGTAGGTGATGACGCTCTCGAGATTGAGTGCGTGACGAATGGCCGCGTGCTCCGTGGTGATGCCCGCGCCGCCGAGCAGATCTCGAGCCTCGCGCGCTACCTCGATGGCGGCGCGACAGTTGTTCCACTTCGCGAGCGACACCTGCACCGGCGTCAAAATGCCGCGATCTTTTCGATGCGCGAGTTGCAGGGCGAGCGACTGCCCCACAGCAATCTTGCGAGCCATCTCGGCGAGTCGAATTTGTACCGCCTGCGTGGCCGCGAGCGGCCGTCCGAACAAGACGCGCTCACGCGTGTAATGCAACGCTTCGGATAAACAGGCTTGCGCCGCCCCGAGAACGCCCCAGGCGATGCCAAAGCGCGCTTGAGTCAGACACGACAATGGCGCCTTGAGTCCCACGCTACTACCCGGCAAGAGGCTCTCTTGCGGCAAAACGACATCGTCAAAGAACAGAGCACCGGTCGCCGACGCGCGCAGTGACATCTTGCGCTCGATTTCTTGGGTGCTAAAGCCCTTCATACCGCGCTCGACGAGAAAGCCACGCACGCCCTCGTCTGTCAGCGCCCACACCACTGCGACATCAGCGATCGGTGCGTTGGTGATCCACATTTTCGACCCGTTCAACACCCAGTCACTACCGCGCTGGCGTGCCGTGGTGCTCATGTTGAGCGGATCGGAGCCGCCGTGCGATTCGGTCAAACCGAAGCAACCGATCGCCTCGCCCCGCGCCATCGCCGGCAACCATCGCTCGCGCTGCGCCTCGCTGCCGTAGGCATGAATCGGATACATGCACAGTGACGACTGCACGGAAACAAAACTGCGCAGTGCCGAGTCACCGCGTTCCAGTTGCTGACAAATCAGCCCGTAACACACCGCGTTGAGACCCGCGCAGCCATATCCCTCGATCGAAGAGCCGAGCAGACCCAGCCTCGCCAATGGTAAGACGAGCTCTCGCGGAAAGTGATGATCGGCAAAGTGGCGACCGATGTCAGGCAAGACTTCGGCGTCGACGAAGCGCGACACCGAATCACGAACGAGACGTTCGTCCTCGTGCAGCTCGTCTTCGATGCCCGTCAGATCGAGCGGATCGTGCGCCATGGTGTCGCCCCTGCGTATCCGATAAAGACTATTCGCCGACAACCTTGCGCGACTGCAAATCCGCGATACTCGCCGCATCGAAGCCCAGCGTTTGCAGCACTTCGACGGCATGCTCGCCGGGCTTGGCGAGATCACCCCCTTGCGAAGGTCGGAGACCATTCATCTCCAGCGGCAAGATGGGCAGCCGCGTCGCACGCCCATCGGGTAGCGTCGTCGCGCCAAGGCCACCGCTAGCGGCCAAGTGAGGATCGTCGAACATTTCTTCGGGTTTGCCAATGGGCGCAAACGGTAACCCAGTCTTCTCCAAGATCGGCACGAGTTCAGCCTTGGTATACCCCTTGAAGAGCTCGCGAACCTTGGGCAGCAAGGCCTCGCGCTGCAACACACGCTGCGAATTCGTCTTCAATGATTCATCAGCACCGAGGTCAGTGAGCGCGAACGCCTGGCAGAATTTCTGCCATAGGCCATCGCTCACGATGCCGACGAAGACCTGTTCCTGATCTTTCGTTTCAAAGACGTCGTAGATGGCCCAAGCGGAAATTCGAACCGGCATCGGCTTCGCCGGCTGCCCGGTCACGGCCATCTGCGCCATATGCTGACCGACGAGATAAACCGTGGTCTCGAACAGCGAGCTACTGACCTTCTGACCCTTGCCTGTCTTATGACGCTGTTCGATCGCCGCCAGCACACCGATGACCCCGAACATGCCGCCGGTGACATCGATCACCGAAGTGCCGGCGCGCAGCGGTCGTCCCGGGGGGCCGGTCATGTAGGCGAGCCCGCCCATCATCTGCGTGACCTCATCGAGTGCGGTGCGATTCTCGTAAGGGCCCGATAAGAAGCCCTTCTCGGAACAATAGATCAAACGCGGATTACGCGACCCAAGCGCGTCGTAGCCGAGACCGAGCTTGTCCATGGCACCGGTGCGGAAATTTTCGACAACCACATCCGCCGAATCGCACAGCCGCCGCGCGATCTCCAAACCTTCCGCCGACTTCAGATCGAGGCAAATACTCTTCTTGTTGCGGTTGTACATCGGGAAATAACCGGCACCCGAACCCAAAAGGTTGCGCGTCGAGTCACCACCGATCGGCTCGATTCGAACCACCTCGGCACCGAGCTCAACGAGAATTGCACCAACCGCCGGGCCCATCACCATGTGCGTGAACTCGACGACTTTGATGCCGTGCAAAGGCAAGCTGGCAGGATCAGGCAGACTCATTGAGATACTCCGACCGTAGACGTCGCCGCTTGGAAGCCCAAAGGCAGCCCGGCATCAGGGGTGAAACCATAGAGCTCATCGTTCGGCAGTGCCGCCTTGAGAATGCGCCGAACGTCGAGCAACTTCGGCAGATCGATGCCCGTGGGCAAACCCATGGCCTCGAGCATGAAGACGAGATCTTCGGTGACGATGTTACCTGAAGCGCCAGGGGCGAACGGACAACCCCCGAGCCCACCCAAGGAACTATCGAAGGTGGTAATCCCGACCTCGAGCCCCGCCATGACATTGGCAAGTCCGAGGCCGCGCGTGTTGTGCAAATGTAGCCCCGAGAGCGCATGCTCACCGACGGCTGCCCGGACACGCTTGACCAAATCTTTGACCTGCGTCGGATTGGCATAGCCGGTCGTGTCGGATAATCCAACCTCGTCACAGCCCGCCTTCATCAACGCCTCCGCCAGCGCGACCACGCGTTCAGGCGGCACGATGCCTTCGAGAGTGCAGCCGAACGCCGTCGAGAGTCCGCCTTCGAACTTCGGTCGCTGATCGACCGGCAAGCTGCGAATGAGCTCGGCAATCTGCCGCGACTCTTCGATCATCTGCGCGTGGGTGCGTCGTACATTCTTCAAACTATGAGTCTCGGAGGTCGACAGCGGAATGGTGATCTTGTGCGCACCCGCCGCGATCGCCGCCTCGGCGCCTTTAAAATTTGGCACCAACACCGCGACGGTCAAACCCGGAATCGTTCGGGCGAAGGCCACCACCTCGGCCGTATCGGCCAATTGCGGCAAGAGCTTCGCCGGCACGAAGCTGCCGACCTCGATCTCGGTGACGCCCGCTGCCGCCTCGGCGGCGATCCAGGCCTTCTTCGCCTCGAGCGGCATAATGTTCGAAATACTTTGCAGGCCATCGCGCGGGCCTACCTCGCTAATCAGAATCATGCTCTCGGTTTCTCCACCGTCGAATAAATCCAGGGACGTTCCAGCCGATCACGCGTGACAAACGCGTCGATGTCGGCGCGGTGCTTCAAGGTGAGATCGATGCCATCGAGGCCCTCGAGTAACATCTCGCGTGCTTCACTCTCCAGCTCGAATTTTTTGATTCTGGTGCCCGCTCGCACTTCGCAAGTCACGAGATCCACCTCGAGCTGGTGCGCGGAAGGATCTGCCGTCACGAACTCGGCGAGCCGCGCCACCTCTTCAGCAGCGAGGGCCACTGGCACGATGCCGTTGCGGACACAGTTGCCACGGAAAATGGGCGAGAAAGAAGGTGCGATAACCACTCGAATACCATATTCGTGCAGCGCCCAAACTGCGTGTTCACGACTCGAGCCACAACCGAAATTCTCGCCGCCGAGCAGGATCTTTGTGCCGGCGTATGCAGCCTGATTGAGAACGAACTCCGGATTCGGCTCACGCCCCCCGATCGCGATGTAGCGCCAGCCGGCGAATAAGCCATCCGCAAGGCCTGTCTTTGAAACCGACTTCATCTCACGCGAGGGGATGATCGCGTCGGTGTCGACATTCGCCCGCAGGATCGGCGCTGCCACTGCGCGTAACGAACGGAACGGGTCCATTCAAATCACCTCACTCGTCAAGCGACGGAAATCAATCAGGTGCCCAGCAACCGCACTAGCGGCGACCGTCTCGGGGCTTGCCAAGTGAGTACGCGTCTGCGGCCCCTGCCGACTTTCGAAATTGCGATTGGTCGATGACACCACTCGCTCCTGCTCCCCGAAGCTTTCGCCACCCGCGAAAAAGCACATCGAACAGCCGGACTCGCGCCATTCAAACCCGGCGTCACGAAACACTTGGTCGAGCCCTTCGGCTTCGGCCGCTCTTTTCACCGACATCGAACCCGGCACGCAGATCGCGCGCACGCCGGCGGCCACGCGCTGACCGCGCAGAATATTCGCGGCACGTCGCAGGTCGCTCAAGCGGCTGTTGGTGCAGGAACCGATAAAAGCCGCATCGATCTTCAGGGATTCCAGCGCTACACCAGGCTGCAGGTCCATGTATTGAAGCGCGCGCAAATACGCCTCGGCCGTCGTGCCACTGGCGGCCTGCTGCGGAACCGACGCTCGAATCGGCACCGCATGCTGCGGACTCGTGCCCCAGGTGATCATCGGCGACAGATCCGACACATCGATGACGATTTCTTTGTCGAACACAGCACCCTCGTCGGTGCGCAGCGCTCGCCAGGCCGCAACCGCTCGCTCCCACTCAGCGCCAGCGGGTGCATGGGCTCGCCCCTGCAGGTAGGCAAAGGTCTTGTCATCCGGCGCGATGAACCCCGTCACCGCCGAGAACTCGGTCGCCATGTTGCACAGCGTCAGTCGCGCTTCGATCTCGAGCGCCTCGACGGCGGCGCCGGCGTACTCGACCGCGTAGCCGTTGCCACCCACGGAGCCATGCGACGCAATGAGCGCGAGCGTCATGTCCTTAGCGGTGACGCCAGCGGGCAGCTGCCCCTCGAAGCGCACCCGCATCGTCTTCGGTCGCTTCACGCGCAACGTGCCGGTCGCGAGGGCATGCTCGGCCTCGGTTGAGCCAATCCCCCACGCGAATGCACCCATCGCGCCCTGCGTGCAGGTGTGGCTATCGGGGCAGACGACCGTCGCACCCGGCAGCACGATGCCGAGCTCCGGGGAGATCACATGGACAATCCCCTGCACCGGGTCGCGGACATCGAAGAGGAGAATGCCGGCCGCCTGGGCGGCCTCGCGAGTCTCGACGCTGAAGGCCGTGCCACCGGGCATGCGCGTCTCGTCACCGCGACCCGCAGTGGTATCGACGATGTGATCCATCGTGCAAAACACCCGCGACGGATCAAGTACGGCGCGCCCGGTGTCCTTCAGGCTCTTGAGCGCGACGGAGCCGGTGCGTTCGTGGAGAAAAATCCGATCGATCGCCAGCAGTGCAACGCCCTCGCCAAGCTCGCGCACGAGATGGGAGGTCCAGAGTTTGTCGAACAGAGTTCGGGGAGTAGCTGAGGCAGTCATGTCAGCCCGGAATTATGCCCCGAGGAGCTGCCCTTGGGGTCTGGAGAGCACCCCTCCTCACCCTCTGGCGGCCACTCCGAGACTGCACTACAGTTGGGACATCCCAATCGCGTTCATTGAGGCGCTTGCAACATGCGACTGCTGCGTTCCGCTCCTTTGTTGGCCACCCTGCTTTGCCTCTTCGCGGTCACCGCGGCGCGGGCTGCACTACCCCCGGTCGAATCGTTTGGTACGACCCCCATCATCGACAACGTGACGCTCTCGCTCGATGGGCGCTTCATCGCCTCGTCGTATTCCGGTGACAAAGTCGCGATCGTCATCCTCGATCGCAGCACCAAGAAGCTCACCCAACGGGTCGACTTCGACCAGAGCCTGAAGTTGCGCGGCATGAACTTCGTGAGCGATCACGTGCTGATCGCGCAGTTCTCAATCACTTATACGCAGCGCGGCAATACCGAGGAAAAGGCCGAGATCGGCGCCGTCTTCTCGATCGACGTGCGCGATGGCTCATCGCGGCAGTTGCTCGAAGCCAAGACCAATAGTCGTATCTACCCCTCGAGCGGCGGTTTCCTCTCACGAAAGGGTGCTGCGCCCGACGAAATCTTGATGAGCGCACTGCTGCTCGAGAATGCCGCGGCCGGCTCCTCGCCGGACGAGGCCTCCAACAGCGTGCTGAGCGTGAATCCCCTGACGGGCAAGTGGCGCGTCATCGAGAAAGGCAGCCGTACCACGAGCGGTTGGTTGATCGATACCGAAGGTCGTATCGTTGGCCGAACCGAATTCAACCGAAAAGAACAGCGCCGCACGATTCGCATCAAAGATGGCGATGACTATCGCATCATCTACGAACACACGGATCCGGACTTCAACACCATCGGCCTTGCCGCCGACGGTCAGTCGGTACTCGCCCTCGGCGCGCGCGGCGGTGATCGAGTGCGCTTGTGGAGCATCCCGTTCACGGGTGGCGGGCCGCAGCCGCTGTACCAAGACGCGGGATACGATGTCGAAGGCGTGGTGCGCGACATCTACGATCGGCGCTTGCTCGGCGTGAGCGTGGGCGGTTTGGAGCAGCGGGTTCATTGGCTCGATTCGGCAGCCGAAGCGCGTGTGAAGGCGCTCGAGGCTTCGCTGCCGGGTCGTCGCATTCAAATCGCCGGCTACACGCGCGATCAGAAGCTCGTGCTCGCCTACGCTGTCAGCCGCAACAATCCCGGTGTGTACTACCTCATCGACTTCAGCACCAATCGTGCCGAAGTAGTGGGTCAGGAATACCCGCAGCTCGCCAAGATCGCCCTCGGCAAGGTGAGCAACATCACCTATCCCGCCCGCGATGGCTACAAGGTCCCTGCCTATCTAACTCTGCCCGCCGGCGCAAACTCGTCGGCCAAAGATTTGCCACTCGTCGTACTGCCGCATGGCGGCCCGCGCGCGCGCGATTCGGGCGTCGGTTTCGACTGGTGGTCGCAGTTTGTCGCCTCACGCGGCTATGCCGTGCTGCAACCCCAGTTCCGCGGCTCGACCGGCTTCGGTCAAAAGCATGAGCTGGCTGGATATCGTCAATGGGGCCAGCTGATGCAGCACGACGTTACCGACGGCGTGAAATATTTGGTGGAGTCCGGCATGGTGAACCCGGATCGCGTTTGCATCGTCGGCGCGAGCTATGGCGGCTATGCGGCACTGGCTGGCGCGGCCTTCACGCCGGACCTGTATCGCTGCTCGGTGAGCGTTGCCGGCGTCTCGGATCTGGTCGAGATGCTGCGCTGGGTCGAAGATCGCGGTGGCATCGAGGATCCCGCCGTGCGCTTCTGGCGCAAGCACATCGGCAAGACGAGCGACCCGGACGTGGCCGCGTTCTCACCGGCTCGTGCCGCCGAGAAGGTCACGGCAACGGTGCTGATGATGCACGGTGTCGACGATACGGTCGTGCCCTACGTCCAGACGGAATACATGGAAACCGCCATGCGTCGCGCCAAGACGCCGCATGAGATTTTCAAACTGAAGTCGGAAGACCACTGGCTGTCGCGCAGCCCAAGCCGTATCGAAATGCTCTCGCAACTCGATCGCTTCCTCGATCAGCACATCGGGAGTCAGTTCAAGGTGACGGTGGAAGAACAGGTGGCGCAGCGCTGAGAGAGGCCGCACCGCGGCACAACGTTGAGCGGTCACGGTTCGAAATGGTCGGGACGCCGAGATTTGAACTCGGGACCCCTTGCACCCCATGCAAGTGCGCTACCAGGCTGCGCCACGTCCCGACCGAACCGAAGTTGATGATACCGCGCCGCTGCCGGCGCGGCGAGTGAATCAGCGCCGCAACAGGCGCAGGATATCCTCGAGTTCCATCCGCATCTGGCGGACGATCTGCTGACTTTGCGTCACGTCGCTGCGAGCTTCTTCACCCTGCAACTTGTTGCGCGCACCACCGATCGTGAAGCCCTGCTCGTAGAGCAAGCCCCGGATCTGGCGGATGACGATGACGTCTTGCCGCTGGTAGTAGCGACGATTGCCGCGTCGCTTGACTGGCTTCAGCTGCGGGAACTCCTGTTCCCAATAGCGCAACACGTGCGGCTTCACGCCGCACAATTCCGCCACCTCACCGATAGCGAAATAACGTTTGCCCGGGATCGCCGGTAGTTCGTCGTTATTCTTGGCTTCCAACATACGCTTCGACTCGAGCCTTCAACTTCTGCCCTGGACGGAAGGTCACCACGCGCCGCGCGCTGATGGGGATCTCCTCGCCCGTCTTAGGATTGCGCCCGGGGCGCTGATTTTTGTCACGCAGGTCGAAGTTGCCGAAACCGGAGAGCTTCACTTGGGCACCCGTCGAGAGGGCCGTGCGCAGCTCTTCGAAAAACAGATCAACCAGTTCACGCGCTTCGCGCTTGTTGAGACCGAGCTGATCAAACAGCGCTTCGGCCATCTCTGCTTTGGTCAGTGCCATGTTGTTGTTCTGTTCCGCCCGATCGAAACTTCGTGCCGACGACTCACTCACGGAAAGACGCCTGCAGCCCCGCCACTAGAGACCCCTTGACCGACTCGATCAATCGATCCGTGTCTTCGTCCGTCAGGGTGCGACCTTTGTCCTGCAAAATCAAGCCTAAAGCGACGCTTTTTCGTCCTTCTTCGATTCCACGCCCGCGATAGATATCGAACAGGATCACTTCGCGCAAAGCACTTGACGAAGCACTCAAAACGCGTTCCCGGATATCGGAGTAGCTCACGGCCTCATCGACGATGAACGCGAGGTCTCGGCGAACCTGCGGATAGCGCGAGGGCTCTTCGAAAGTTTGACGCGTCGGTGCAAACGCCATCGCGACATCGAGCTCGAACAAAATCGGGGCCGAGACAAATTCGAGACGGCGCACGTGCTCTGGATGCAGTTCACCGATCCAGCCGATGGGCCGATCGCCGCGCAAAATGCGCGCGCTCCGCCCCGGATGCAGACAAGGGGACAGCGCCGCTTCGAAACGGATCTCGTGCGCCGGTGCAGCCAGCGACAATATGGCTTCAAGGTCGGCACGGACGTCGAAATAGTCGACGAGCTCCCGACCACCGCCCCATTGCTCGGGCCAGCGAGGCCCCATCGCCAGCCCCGCGAGACGATCAGATTCCGCTGCACCCACCGGAAACACGACGCCGTGTTCCATCAAACGCAGGCGCGATTGCTGGCGGCGCTGGTTCTCCAAGGCGGCTTTGATCAGACCCGGCCACAAGGACACGCGCATGACCGCCAGATCACTCGAGATCGGGTTCGACAGCGTATGCGCGGCGACATCCGGGAACAGCGCCGACTGGAAGCCAGGTTCAACAAAAGCGAAGTGGATGCCCTCGTGGTAACCGCGAGCCGCCAGCGTATCGAGCAGCCGCTGCTCGGTGGCTGCGTCGGCTGCCAACGGCTTGATGACTTGAGCGACCGGCGCAGGCGCTGTGGGAATCCGCTCAAATCCCACAAGCCGGGCGATCTCTTCGATGAGATCACGCTCGATCGACAAATCAAAACGATGCGACGGAACTGCAAAGCGCAACGTCTCGCTGCCCGACGACTCGAGAGCGGCGCTCTCACGCGCGATGCCGAGGCGTTGCAACAGTGCGGTGGCTTCGTCAGCACTAATCGAGAGACCAAGCAGTCGCTCGATTTGCGACACGCGCAACGACACAGGCGGATAACGCTTAAGGTGGATCGCCTCTTCAACCGTGACCACCGGGCCGGCTTCACCACCTGCCACCAACTGCAACAAGCGAGTGGCACGCTCGATCGCCTGCGCACCGATCTCGGGATCGACGCCACGTTCGAAGCGCTGACTGGCATCGGTCGTCAGGCCAAAACGGCGACCACGACCCGCGATAGCCGAGGGCGCGAACCAGGCGACTTCGAACAACACGCGACGCGTCTCAGCGGATACCGCCGTACGCGCGCCGCCCATCACGCCCGCCAATGCGACCGGCCCCGCCTCGTCGGCGATGACGAGCATATCGGGTTGTAATTCGACGGTGCGTCCGTCGAGCAGCTCACAAGTCTCACCTGACTTCGCCAAGCGCGCGGTGAGCCCGCCCTGCACTTTGTCGAGATCATAGGCGTGCATCGGCTGTCCGAGCTCTTGCACGATGTAATTGGTGATGTCGACGACAGGGCTGATGCTACGAACACCGGCGCGGCGTAACCGTTCACGCAACCAGATTGGCGACGCACGCGTGTTATCGACGTCAACAATGATACGGGCATGGAAGCGAGGACACGCCGCCGCGCTTCCCAGGGAAATGACAGGCTGCTCCATCGAAGTTGCCGCCACCGCCGTGGTATCAGGCGGAACCATCGGCTGGGAAGCCAAGGCCGCCACTTCACGCGCGATGCCACGCATCGACATCGCATCGCCCCGATTAGGCGTCACAGCGAGCTCTAACACGGTGTCATCGAGACCGAGATACTCGCGCACGTTCGCGCCGACGGGAGCATCTGGTGGTAACTCGACGATGCCCTCGGAAATGTCGCTCAAGCCCAATTCTTTGGCTGAACACAACATGCCAGCCGATTCGACACCACGCAATTTGGCGGCCTTGATCTTGAGATCGCCCGGCAGGTGCGCGCCAACCGTTGCCAGCGCCGTCTTCAAACCGGCGCGCGCATTGGGCGCACCGCAGACGATCTGCAACGGCGCACCACCCTCGCCGAGGCTCACCTCGCAAACGCGCAGCTTGTCGGCCTGTGGATGCGGCTGGGCACTGACAATTTCCGCCACGCGCACGCCCTCGAACGGCGGTGCCGCTGCCGCAATCGATTCCAACTCGAAGCCGGCCATCGTGAGCGCGCTGCCAAGTGCCTTAGGTTCGAGCCCTGCATCGACCCATTCACGCAGCCATTGCAGCGAGATCTTCATGCGGCACCGAACTGGCGCAAGAAGCGCAAATCACTCTCGAAGAACAGGCGCAGGTCACTCACGCCATCGCGCAACATCGCGAGGCGCTCGATTCCCATGCCGAAGGCATAGCCCGTCCAGCGCTCGGCATCGACGCCGGCCGCTTTGAAAACGTTCGGATGCACCATGCCGCATCCGCCAACTTCAAGCCAACCGGTGTGCTTACACACGCGACAGCCATCTCCGTTACAGAAGACGCACGACATGTCGACTTCGGCCGACGGTTCAGTGAATGGAAAATACGACGGTCGCAATCGTGTGCGCAGATCGCGCTCAAAATACGCCTGCAGGAAACCCTGCAACGTGGCCTTGAGATTCGCGAAGCTTACGTTTTCATTGACGACGAGCCCCTCGACCTGATGAAACATTGGCGAGTGGGTCATGTCGTAGTCGCAACGATAGACACGCCCCGGCATGATCATGGCGAGCGGCAGACGGCCCTTACGCAACTCGCGGATCTGCACCGGTGAGGTGTGCGTGCGCAGCAAACGACCGTCCGGAAAATAGAAGGTATCGTGCATCGCACGAGCTGGGTGATCAGCCGGGATGTTCAGCGCTTCGAAGTTATGGAAATCATCTTCGATCTCGGGGCCCGTCGCGATCTCGAACCCGGAGTGCCTAAAGATGCTCTCGATACGCAAGCGCGCACGAGTGACCGGATGTACGCCGCCGCGCGCTTCGCCACGACCGGTGGCCGTGACATCAATGCGACCCGCAGCGAGCGCGGCCTCGACCTCGGCCGCTGCCAGCTTTGACTCCGCGGCTTCGATCGCCGCCTGTACCACTTGCTTGGCGTCATTGATCTTAGCGCCCACTGCCGGCCTCTCGGCTGCAGGCAAGGCGCCCAAAGATTTGAGCTGCTCGGTGAGGAGGCCTTTTTTGCCCAGCCAATGCACACGCACCTCGCCGAGCGCGGCGAGCGTCGTGCTCGCCGCGACTTCGTCGAGGGCTTGTTGCGTCAGGGTCGCGAGATCGCTCACGACCGATCCTTACGGAGTGCCGAGCGCTGCCTTGACCTTGACCACCAACGCGCCGAAAGCGTCCGCATCGTGCACCGCGATATCCGCGAGCATCTTGCGATCGATCTCGATGTTGGCGAGCTTGAGGCCGTTGATCATGCGGCTGTAGGACAACCCGAACTGACGGGCCGCCGCATTGATACGCTGGATCCACAAAGCGCGGAAATCACGCTTCTTCAAACGACGGCCCTCGTAGGCGTATTGACCCGCCTTGATGACCGCCTGCTTGGCTGCGCGATAAACCTTGCGACGGGCGTTGTAATAGCCCTTCGCTTTGCCTAAAACTTTCTTGTGGCGGCGACCCGCGGTCACGCCACGTTTGACTCTTGCCATGTTTGATTACCTCGGTAGCGGATTCTTAGAGATGCGGGAGCAACTGGTCGAGACGACCGACATCACTCTCATGCACCAGGCTCGAGCCGCCCGAGCGCAGTTGGCGCTTGGTCTTCCGCGACTTGTGGCCGAGGTTATGGCGACGGCCGGCGGAATAGGACTTGTAGCCCTTCGCCGTTTTGCGAAAACGCTTCGCTGCCGCCCGGTTGGTCTTCAACTTGGGCATGTTTCGATACTCCT
>JACCED011188023.1_pt1 | contig 29132 bp, 26 predicted proteins | sample 7455021 | NCBI WGS metagenome assembly JACCED01 (sample SAMN15323456, study PRJNA562643) | freshwater metagenome | isolation source: river surface water | place: USA:Blue River Watershed | collected 2017-08-19 | reverse complement strand
CCTCCACCAAACCCACCCACGGATCCCCAGTATGAGTCTCCATTGTATCCATGGTTACCACCTAAAAATCCATTTGAAAACGTTCCACCACCTAAATTAGTATTACTACCTGTACCGGTAAACTGACTAGTACCAGCAGAAACCCATCCACCACCAGAACCACCTCCATAACTCCAACTACCACCGGAAGTTACATTACCACCAGAACCATTTGTTCCACCAGTAATAGCTTGTCCACCAGTACTACTTCCACCGGTTGTATTTACATTTGAAATAGATATAACTGCATTTCCTCCATTCCAATTATAACCTGACCAATGAGCCGCACCACCACCGCCACCTGCAGCAGCAATTAAATTTCCATTATTTGCGTTCCATACAAACGAACCACCTCCACCTGCACTTCCGGCATTTCCGCTTGCGCTTGTTGCTCCAATTCCGACTTGACCAACAATAATTCCGATTTGTTGTCCTTTAATTAATGTAACAACCATAGATATTATGGCACCACTACCACCGGTTGTTAACCCAGTGTCGTTGCCTTTGGCACCAGCAAGTAAAATTGTATAAAAGCCGCTTGAAGGAACTGTCCATAATTGATAACCGGTTGTATTCATATTTACGTATACACTACTCCAAGAAGTCGACGAATATGCGGATCTGACATCAGATAGACTTGGACCGATTTGTCCAGTTTTACCCGCATTCGTAAATGTATGTGTTGTAAATGAATAAAGAGGGGTATCACCACTTTCCACCGCCTGGTTCACCACTGGCGCGTCCCATGTAACACCATCATCTGAATATGTGAATGCAACCCCGCGCTGTGGTTGCCCCGATGACACTGTGGTATACAATCCTGTATCACCAATCGCCATAAACCGGCGCATAGGTTTAAACACGTTGGCCCCGCATCCTTGCCAGTTGCGTCCATTTGTTGAATATGCCACTGTATTTGTCCCGCGTCCTGTCGCCATCCATCGTTTGGCGCCCCACGTGATCCCGCGCCCCCATACAGAGAAGACTGTGTTTCCGAGTCCTAACCATGTGCCAGAAACGGTGTTTGTTACGTCTGTAAAAAATGCCAGTGTATTCAGCGTTCCACGTCCTGTCGCTACGTAATTCCGGCCATTCCACGCCACACAATGTGCATACATATCGAAACCAGTTCCTACTGCACCACTCTCAGGTACACCAGTCCATGACTTTCCGTCTGTTGAATATGCAACGGTGTAATATGCTGCAGGCGATGATCCGGCGATGAGTGTTCTCGTTCCAGTCGCAATCCACATCTTTCCTGTCCAAATCACGTGGTTTCCACCCCCCGATATATCGCTAGTCGCCGCTGCGTCACCAGCAATATCGAATGAAAAAACGTTGATAGGGACTCCTGAAGCGTCAATCGGTCCCATCCATGTAATTCCGTCATACGAATACGCTGTTGAAAATTGGATACCTCGACCTACAGCAACCCACATTCGCCCATTCCATGCAACGTCACGCGCTTCCACGGAGAATATAGATTTTCCGGTTATGCCTGTCCATGTCATCCCGCCATCATCCGAGAACGCGAGAGAATTTGTGCGTCCATTTCCGGCAGCGACCCATTTTTCGCCGTTCCATGCTACCGCATTCGCACCGCGAGATCCACCAACTCCGAATGATGTTCCCGCGGCAATATCTGCTGCTGACGAAAACATAGCGTTTGTGGCACCACCCGGCACCATCTGCCATGTTGCTCCGTCATCATCGGAGTATGAAATTGTTCCTGTTGTAGCGGGAGTGGGTGTGTTTGCTGAACGCGCGAGAACATCGGCACCACCGCCTCCTACTGCGAGCATACGATTTGCTGGGAAGGTTACTTTATTATCCAGACGTGCAACGTTGATCGGGGATGTGAATGCCGGCGTGGTGATACCAATCGCACCGTATGCTTGCGTAGTAAATACTCCTGAGCTTCGCTGGATACCCACCCATGATGCAGGTACAGGCGGGGTTTGTGTGGAATAAAACATACAGTTTGATCCGATATCGCCCATGAAATACCATGTATTCGTTGCTGCGTTGAATGTTATATGATTGATTTGCTCGCCGGATGAAGATGGTGTCGGACCTCTCATTGCGATCCAGCTACTGCTGTGCGGGATACGTGAAGTAGAGTATGCCATAAGTGATACGGATTCACCGCATGCAACCCACGTTCCATTACCGTATGCGATTGAACGACATGTTGTTCCAAATAATACAGAGTTTGTTATCGGCATCCAACTTCCAGCAATCGGCGGATTTTCTACAGAATAACAAAGTGTATTTGTTCCATTTCCGCACGTCAACCAAACACCATTGGCGTAGATAACATTTACTAACCAATTTGTAGGCGTGTTATTTATGCCTGCATCGTTTGTGCTGGTAAGTGGAACGACAACCCAACTATCAGATGTAGGTGGTGTTCGTGTAGAATATGCAATTCCATTTGTTCCTGTTCCAGTTGCTACCCATGTTCCATTTCCGAAGGCAATATCATATCCTGCACCAGAGAATGTACTACTGCTAAGTGTTATTCCTACCCATGATTCCGCTGTAGGTGGATTCGCAAGTGAATATGCAATACCATTAGTCCCTTGGCCTACTGCAACCCACGCACCATTACCGTAAGTGATACCAACAATATTGTTTACACTGAACGTATTTGTTACACCATTGATACTTGTGCCGGTAGGAATTCCTACCCAACTCGACGCAACTGGTGGTGTCATTGTAGAGTATGCGATACTATTTGTACCCTCTCCTACAGCCACCCATGTTCCGTTTGCATAAACAATATTACGTCCTCGCGTCGTGAACGTATTCGAACTATTCGGAATTCCAATCCAGCTCGACGCGGTAGGTGGGTTTACGAGAGAATACGCGATACTATTTGTTCCATCTCCTACTGCAACCACAATATTTCCGTAGCTGGCCATTTGTGCAGGTCCAACACCGTATGTTTGTGACTTCCCTACGCTTACCCCGCTCATTTTAGCAACGATATCGCTTGTTGTAAGTGTACTTGCACTTGCAAGTGGTATGCTTTGTTTTTTCTGGCGGTTTAATGCCGTGGTCGGAACAGGTTGCGAGTCCATATTTACGAGAACCGTTGTTTTGTTTTCGATAGCGACACCATTTAACGTAAACCCAGAGTCATTACTGTTGTAGTTTGATGACGGGTTGTTGATAATGTTAATACTTCCAGTAATTGTAGTATTTCCGCCAATCGCAAGATTACCGCCAATATTCGTGTTACCACTGATTTTTGTGGTACCGACTACTTCTAGTCTTGCACTAGGATTGACGGTGCCAATCCCTAGATTCCCACCCTGGTCAAAACGACCAACATCGACACCTAGTATGCGAAATGGTATTATATTTTGTGAAGGATCACGACTATTTATATCCATCTCCTTCGGTGGTAGAATATATAGAATAACGATATTTTATTTCAACCAACCCTAACGTAGGATAAATTGTTAAAATCTTCGCTTATTGTAACGAGTATAAACATAAAAATACGAGTATATATTAAATGTCGTTCTATCCGAATAATTCGTTTTCGCATTTTCCACAGCCGGTTCAAACACGTCCAACCAGTACACCTGGTGCAGTGCCAGGTGCCGGTGTAAACATGAACGGCGACTATACTCCCGGATCAATGAGTTATATTAACATGAATATCGACGAGTATCGTATTCAAGATTTAGAAACCTTCTTTGCACTCCCTACTAAAAATTATGATATTCAAGATGTCGTTCATAAGAAAAAGACAATGTGTGCGGCAGTTGATCGTGATCCCACACTGAACGCGTCAACACGTACGAATATCAATTCATTTCTTGACCAGGCACTCGCACGTGTTGTTCAGCACCTGCTGCCGATTGGAAACGGAAAAGCAGTTACAGCTCTTCCACAAAACTCCCTTTTTGGAGATAATGGCCATTTTCTCATCAATAATCCGGCACGTGATGGTGTAAAAAATTATGATCCAACGAATAAAACTGGTTTGAACTTAGACGATAATGGTGCACCAGCGGGTATATTGAACCCTCTGAAAGTGAATACTTTAAAGCGTGCGGTTAATATCGATACACGTTTCCGTCCGAATTATTATACGACCAAAAGTACGGACCTTCAGATCAATCTTCCTACGAAAGTAGAACGCGCAGTAAGTATGCGTCTTGCGTCGATTGAGATTCCGATGTCGTTTTATGCGATAAGCTCTGCATTCGCAAATAATGTATTTAAGGTCTCGTGGGATTGGACCGATGGAGGTGGAAACAATGTACCCGATGCATCATTTGCATTGATCACAATACCCGACGGAAACTATGATGTTGGTCTCTCGGACAAATCAAAAGCAGCGCGTCTTGAAGCGGAGATCAATGCCCAGTTGGCCGCATCGGAGGCTGGTGTCGCCACTGTTGGAAAGTTGAACCTGCGTTATGAGGTCAGTATTAACACTGGAAAGTCGCGATTTTATCAAGATCCTTCTTCAGTATTGGTTCCCGCGCCTAGGAATTTCAAAATTAATTTCATGGTGAATAGTGCTGGAGTTGTATTACCACCTGCAGAGAATCCGCAACCATTACAGATGACGCTAGGATGGATGTTGGGGTACCGCTCGTCGTCGGGAGAGTATAGTTCTGCTGCCAGTGGTGCCGGTGGTAAAATTACATCAGAGGGAATATGTAATGTTCAAGGCACAAGGTATATATATGTGTCGATCGATGACTTTGTGAACAGTACCAATAATTATTTTACGGCGGCATTTGCGAATTCGATTATGGCGCCGAACATAATAACACGTATTAATGTTGCAGACTTGGCGCAAAATGTGAATGTATTTCATTATGCGCAGCAAGAAGGTTACTCTACAGAATTGGACAGAAGTAGAAACTACTTCGGGCCAGTTGATATTCAGAAACTGCGTGTTACATTATACGATGAATATGGGCGAATTATGAATTTGAATCACATGGATTGGTCAATGGAGTTGATGTTTGAATGTATTTATTCCTAGTGTGCATGTTGCGTAAATACTGTCTTAATGTCCGCAAGTACCGCATCCACCGCCTGATCTCACACCAAACATTGCAGATACGGAAAATGTGGTTTGATTTGATCGTGTTATGTGTAAACTAGGTGTTTGTTTTACTACTGGTATATTTTTTGATTCTTTATTGTTGGTTATATTTGGTTTACTAGGTGTATGTGTAACAAGCGCGGTTTCTTTTGGCATAGGTTGTGTAGTTACATTTGTTGTTGGTGGTGATGCATAGACCGGGCGATGGTTACGCATTGTTGTAAAAAAAAGTCCACGTTGCATTTGTGTTTATCTGCTTATACTATATTATTATTTGAATTATATTATTAATTTTATTAATTTTATTAATAATATTAATATTGACAAAACATGACGAGTCCAATGAACATTGTACTACAGCATAAGAGTATTACGGATAGAACATACATTCCGATTTCGAATGTATAACAAGCGAATTCGTGTACAAAATGAACAACATCCATTACTGTAACATTCATGAGTTTCATGTATTGTGATTCGGGCGGTGTGTAATTCACGTAGCTTGGATCTGGATCATGAGCTTTGGTAATGTAAATCTTGCACGTTTTGCTTATTCGGTATATTTGTTGATTCGTTATTGCGAAAATGGATGCTGATTTTTCAAAGTCTGGGCACCGGTCGATATCGTTGTCTTCCAAACTGTATCGGTTCACTGTATATTCGTAGTAGTCGTCGTATGTTTGTTGTAAGTATTTCTCTCGAAACCATGAGGTCTTTGCTGGTTTTTTATTTGTGCGTGCATGAACCTCTGGTGTGGGTATCATTGTGAGCATGGCGATTGCCATTCCGAGTAGTAGTAACTTCATGATGTCTATTCTTTGTTGACTGTGTGTGTATGTTATTTCTATTATTTATATTCAATTCTATTCATCCGCTAGAATACAATTGAAACGATTAGTATTTAAATTAGCATAAGCATTTGGTGTAGTAAGCAATACCGTAGCTTTGTGTCTTGTTTCCTTGCACTGGATTTGCAGCGGCTTTTCCGGAGGCTTGTGTACGAAGTGCAGAACGACCTTTCAAACGGGCTAAATATCGGTCATATGACCCGTGTTTTACATCAACACCTGCACCTGGCGCTGAAGTAGACCCAGGACGCATTCGAGTAATGCTTTGGTGCGTTGAGCTTCCGTATGTTGGAACGTTGGAATGAACAATGCCGGCGACTGCTCTGTCGCTAGACTGATTCCAGTTTACTCCTGTGCTTAATGTCGGCGCAGTGTATACATTCAAAGCAGCCCGATTCATCGTATATTCGCTTGCAGGAACACGAACGGTGTTCCATATTTTTTGTTGGGTACTTACTGCGGTTGCGGTGACCTCACTTGTCGGTAACGTGTTGATGTTACGTTCTTTTACAGGAACAATGAATTTTGATGATGGGCAATTTGTAAATAAACGTGGCATGGAATGTGGTTATGTGCTTGAAAATATATATAATACGAAAAGATTATAAGATTATATATAAGGATTAGGATTTAAGTAATAGAGAAATTGAAATATAATATATAAAATCATAGGAAAATGCGACGTATGAATGTTATTATGAGAAACAGAGACAATAGTAGTGATAGTGATGATGATCATTCTTCTTCCGCTACTCCAGGAATCTGTCGAAAACACGAATGTACAAGCTGTAGAGCAGAGTTCCCAAATAAAACAACGGCGGATCGACACATGTTGTTCTGTAAAACATTGGCAGATATACGGCGGAGTAGCGGTACTGCAACCTCGTCCGTTCTTACTGCTGCAAGTGATGATCCATTGTTACCGACACAGCGCGAAATGTTCATTTTGATTCAGGAACTCGCGGCGAAGTATAATAAAGTGAAAGATGAATTGGATGTAATGAAACAGTGGGCAAAAATGGTTGGACGAAGAATTGGCGCATCCGGAACAGTAACCGGCCCAGGAAGTAGTACTGCGGGTCTAGATTTCACTTCAGTCACGCGTCAAAAACGCCAAAATATGGAGGTTATTCTAAATGAAGAGGATGCTGAACATCCCGATCTTGCGGAGTTGCGTCCTGGATTCACAGAATGGCTTTCTTCAGATACCGCAATCATACTTACGGATGCAGATTTGAATATTGTATTTCATGATGATCTCGTTGCAGGTATTACATCAGCGATTCTTCGTATTTTGGCAGAGCATACATCCGAGTCTGGAAAATCACATCTGGTTCCTTTCAAACTGGCGGATATAAAACAGGGATCGTTCTATATTTATGACACGGCTTTCAAGGTGACTACTCAATCCGCCAGTAGTTCTGCCACAGACATCCCAGCCATGATGAAATGGCGCGCAATCGAACCATGTGAGTTTCAGTTGCTCGTTCGTACATTTCATAAACTGTTATTCAAAGAGTTCAAGAAATGGCAAGATCGAAATTGGGAAGCACAACAACAAATGACAAAACAACGTCAAAAAGCCGCTTCATCATACCATCAGGTCATGTCGACGTTTCAGTGTTCACCCGCGATGGCATCATGTGACGGAATGTATCCAACTATGGGGTTGATGGGTAATTCCTTACACGGAATGGTGGCTGGTGGAGAGGATGAACCGGTTACTCCACCAGTCACAGGTGCAGATACTGTGTTATCAGAGGATTTTGCAACACTTTACAATAAATACGCGGATAAAATGATGGGTGGTGCGTTGTCGGATGAGACAATTGTATCGCGAGTTCGCGCGAAATTGTGGAAAGATATGAAAGCGTGGCGTCTTTAATTGGTGGTGGGACCAGATGTTGGACCACTAGTAAAAGGATCTCTAGTTGGCATTGGTGTTGTTGGAACATATATACCGGTAGCACCAGCTGGAGGTTTATAATCAGGTAGCGGGTTTCCTAGATAAGGTTCTTGTTTGCAAATATATTTTTTAATGTAATCATCGTCACTTCCCCAATTTGTATAGTCAGTACCTTCAAGATTGTATGTTCTGTGATAGCATTCATCTTTAATGTAAATGATACATTTGAACATTGCAGATGATCCTAGCGTAATTGTAATTGGAAAAAGATGGACATGGCCACCTTTATCGGTCATAAATGGTTTCATCGACATTTTTGTATTTACTATAAACAAGTATATATTAAATATTTATGTTGTTTTATACTGAAAGGCGATTCACTTGGCGTATTGATATAGTATAATTATGGTAATATTCATAATTACCACCACGAATCATCATAACATAGGGTGCCCAAGTTGAAGTATTTCCTCCTATTGAAAAAATCATCCAACGCGCATACGCACCTCCGTAGGGTTGCCAGTAACCTTGCCAATAATTCTCTCGGTACATCATTGGTGCTTCGATTACACTGTACACGATCCACATGTCATTCCATAACGCATGAAAACGATATGACATTATTATATGTTGTGTACCGGATGGATGGTAACCAGAAGATACCGTATAATTCCAATAATTAGAGGTTTGGTTCCAATTTGCAACATCTATTCTTTCTCCACCGGTTGAGTTACCAGTGTTTGGATAGTATACGATAGAAGCAGCTGTGTTCGGATAATCAGAATAATTAAATTTCCAATATGTCCATACGTAGTTGTATATACCTTCGTATTTGATATCAAATATATAGTCATAGTTTCGCATATCCATTGACGGAAGACCATACCAATAATTCATTGTCCAACGTGAATTATAAATGTTAAAAAGACAGTTTCTCGTAACAAATACTCTAGTAGCGGCGTCTTGATCATTACTCGGATCTGGCATATTCGTTATACGTGTATTTCCATTCATGTCGAGTGTTCCACCGGATGTAAGTGTCATTCTTCGTGTATTGCTTGTTCCAAAACCGATGTTATAGGAATGTTCGTTCCAAATATACGATTCTCCGTAGGGATGTATTCCTAACGAGAATTGGTTTCCCGCGTATGTTCGCATGCTCATTCTAGAACCATATCCCCATCCCTGGTCATAAATATCAAACATTGAGTTATATGGTATATTGCTTCCGTAACTCGGACCACCATTGATACTGAACTGTCTGCCGTCTGCGCGGTTTGCATATGTTGCATATGTCGCAGACGATGCGGAACCTGCGCTATTCGCGTAAGATGCAGTTCCACTTAAATTGCCCTGGAATGTACTAGAATATAGTATATTCGCGTTTGGATTATAATAAAGATCACCGTCAGTCAAAAGAGTTGCACGACCTGATGCTGTGTTCGAAAATGTTACTCGATAATTTGCGGAAACATTCCCACTATCGGATACGTTTGGATTGTTTGTTTGGCTTCCACTCGTTAATGAATTATCAACATACGTAGTGGATGCGATTGAAGTTGTACGACCATCAACATATGATTTGGTAGCGGCATCTTGACTGTTGGAAGGGTTTACAAGATTTATAATTCTACCTGTATTATTCATATCAAGAACACCGGTAAACCTACCAGTTCCGCCTACATCTAAATCATATGCAGGTGCTGCATTATTCACACCAACACGTCCAGTTGTGATGAGTGCTGTACCGCTTGTCGATGTTGACATTAGCCTTGCTGCTGCTACAGCGGATGCACCAGATACGTCAAGTCGAACACTTGGAACAGTTGTGCCGATTCCAACGTTTCCACTTCCATTTACAATTACTGCATCAACACCCCCTGTGCTTATCCTTACAGAATTACTTAATCTTGAATTGTCATTCGTGTTTACACCAATAAGATCGATACAACTATTCGCCGGTGTTTGCGCCGAAAGACGTAAAAATCCAGTATCAAGACTTGGCACTACACCTCTAATTTCATTTGAGGTTGACGTTGTGGTTGTTGTGGGAACGGATAGAACTCGATTTACCGATTTTGAAATGAGTTTAATACGTGGAATATCGCTAAAATTGGTAGTTGATGCTGATAAGCTCATAATTCCACTTATGTCGATATTCGGGCGTAATGAGTCGTGAGTTTCGACGTCTGCAAAATTCTTTCCAACACTTACTGCGCCATTCAAGTTTGCGCGTCCAATTACATTTGTATTCCCATTAGCATCAATAATAACTGAGTTGCTTTGGGTTGCACCCGTACCAGTTTGAAATGTTATGAATGTGGGTGATGTTAAACTTAGTCCTGATGTAGGATTTGTTACGTTAAGGGTTGTTGCAGTAGTGGAATCCGCTACTCTGCGATGATACAATCCCGGATATGTGGTTGTTGTGGGCGTAGTTGTTGCCTGGTTTAACATAATCATTGCTGATGCTGCCGGTGTGGATGCTGAAGGTGCTGATCCGGGGTGTGTACCAACCATAACATTTCCGCTAACATGAAGTGCGCGATTTAAACTGGTTTGTCCAGTATCTATCATTTCATTCGGTGTCATACCACCAACACCTACAGCACCCGTACTATTGACAATACAAAAACGGTCTTGTCCGGCGATAACATGACCGCCTGATAAATCAAATTTCATACCGATTTTTGCCGTTGTTTTACTTCCATTGTGGAGGTTGAATGTTGCGGATGGGTATGCTGGTGGGGTTGTGTCATCTATATTGTGGACGATTTTAATACCATGTGTTATATCTGAAGCCGTTGCAGGTGAACTTGTTGTTAACGCGTTAGTTACATCTCTTCCCGAAGCAAGTACAACATATCCTCCGCCTGCTTCACCACCTTTCACGAACGTTCGTGGGCGAAGATTTGTTCCGGTAATTGATGGGTCTTCAACATAAAATGATGAATGTATCGAACGACATGCAAGGTCATTCATAATTACTGTACCTGCGCTAGCATCGGGCATGTTTGTTGTTAATGCTGTGGGTTCGAATCTGAAATGCTTATTTCCACCAAATGTACCACTTGCATCTGTTTCGGTTCCTGCATTTGACCGATATTGAACTGAGTATTGAACACCAAATGAACTTGAGCTACCGCCTGGTCCTGTAACACCAGTAGGACCTTGTGGACCTGCTGGACCAATTGGACCAGTTGAACCGGTTGGTCCACCGGTTCCAGTTCTTCCCATTAATCCAGTTGATCCGGTTGCGCCAGCAAGTCCAATTGAACCAGTTGGACCGGTTGTTCCTTGGACACCAGGAAGACCGATTGCACCAAATGTGGTTTGTAGATAAGAGTATGTTGTGTTATTCGTGTTCAAATCGGTTTGAAAATATAAGGATACATTTGCGGTTTGGTTCGCGGCTTTCGTATTTTTCACGTAAATTTGTAGTTGAACATATACATTATCACGACCTCCAGCTGCGTCTTTTAGTGTGATGAACTCTACTGGCATTTCGACTTTGTATAATTTTCTTGCGGTACTATTGATCACTGTCCCTGTGGTGTTATCAGTGAGAACGTTTTCTACATTTGTCCAGCTTTTTCCGATGTATTTGACATGGTCAGGTAAGTATGCTGCGCGTGGCGGGAAATAACCGCTATCACCGCCATCTTTTGATTCAATAATCAAACTGTCGGGTGATGGTTGGTTTGTTGTACCACTTATCATAAACACGGCGGCATATAATGAAACTTGGTTTGCATCCGAGTTTGATGGTACATTTGCGTATATATTCAACACCCATACACCACTAGGAATGACTGCCAAATCGGACATTTTACGAGCAGTATTGTAAAATCGACTACCGGGAACAATCTTATTTGCATTACCATAGGTTGCACTTACTGAGATTGGCCCAACTGTTCGCATTGTGCTATTGATGGGTGTTTGAGAAAGTAAATATGCATCTGTGATGAGTTGATCTGTAGTTGAATCACCATCAGGGTTCAACCACAATATCGTTCCGTTTGATCCTTGAATACCTTGTATACCTTGTTCACCTTGGTCTCCTTTTAAACCGGCAGGCCCAATTGGTCCAGTTGCACCTGGTGCTCCGGCTGCTCCAGTAGCTCCGGTTCCACCATTTACACCGGTAGCGCCGGTAACACCAATAACACTTCCAGCAGGACCTCGGGCACCAGTACAACCAGTCGCGCCGGTGGGTCCTTCTTGACCGTCTTGCCCTCCAAATCCAACGCCGGGTGGACCTGCCGCACCTGTAGGCCCTCGTTCTTGACGATTTAATATCAATGCATCGATTGTTTTATCTACGTAAAATTTGGTTGCGACATCTTGGTCCATAATTGGGTCACGAACATTTCGGATACGGTTGATCGGCGCAACTACTGTTGGACCACCATTCATATCGATATCACCGTTTACGAATACGACACCTGCATTATTTCCGATTCGCAGTGTCGTATTTCCACTATTATATGATATATCAGTTGGTCCAAATGTAGTCCCACCCATTGCTGCATCGGTTGTTCTAACGAAATTCTGTGTTCCTGTTCGAGAGAACCCACCAACTCTTTTCCAACTATTATTGTTATTTGACATTTTATGTATTACGCTTTGATTGATGCGTGATATATAATAAGGACTAAAAATAAAAATGGTCATTCCTACGCTTTAAGGTAGTCCAAATAAGTCGCGCGATCGTTTGTGTCTTCGGCTTGTATGGTCATGTTCGTCTTCGTCAACCATCAAACGTAAATTTTCACCATCTTTCTCGTCTCGATGGTGACGGGTTTTTCGCTGTTTTTTAGTATGGTTCATAGAATACCTTGGAGGCATGAGGCCTAAATCGCTTGGATTTGGAAGCACTGATTTAAATTCGATTTCCTTTGGTAGTGGATATTGAATTGCTCGCGGAACTTTTCGATCTAAATGGTCTTTTATGAGTTCTGCCCCAATTGGAATCTCTCGTTCGAGATCTTCTAATGTGTATTTTCGCCGCTTTACGGGTTCATTGTCTTTTTGTGATTCTGTTATCATTGTCTTTCCATCGAACATCATTTTAGAGTAAAAACTGTGAAATTCGTCTTTAATTGGTTGTCGCACTTCTTCTTTACTGCTGGTACTGGTACGCCGGCGACTCTTGTTTATTTTTTGATTTTTGCGATTACGTTTTGTTTTTTGTGCCATTATTATTTGTCTATATATAACACATACAATGAAATTTACAATATTGGATGCTCGTGTGCATGATGAACGCGAATTTACATCAAATAAATATCAGTATTTAGATGAGTTATTCGATAAAACATTTGTTACAGACTACTTTTTAGACCGAAGTGTTTCTTCGTCATCGTTGAATGCACATGCAGAACATCAATCTAAACCATAATATCATGATCGATATACCAGTGAAAATTTTAAATATTCACTGGTATATAATGAGTATTCGAGATATCGTCGTACTCGCAGTCATTGTGCTTGCACTTGATGCAGTATTTTTGACTCTCTTCAAAGATTTCTTTTCACGTCAGGTGATGCTCGTTCAAGGAACCGCGATGAAAGTGAATATACCTAGTGCTGCAGCCTGTTATTTTCTGATTGTTGTTGGGCTTTATTATTTCGTTCTTCGCCATATTATCATACCAAATGCTACAAGCGCGGCAGCTTCTATACAAACAATGCGTCTAGAAGAAGGTATAAAGACCGCATTTTTTCTTGGTATATTAGTCTACGGTGTATATGAAACAACAACACTCGCCATTTTGAGTAACTGGAGCCCAGTGACTGCAATGATCGATACAACATGGGGTGGAACATTGTTCGCACTTTCCACTTATGTTTTTTATAAGTATAAAGCAATCGTATACTAACACAACCATCGCATCAATCTCTCGTTTACAATGGTTTCGTTTGTTGAAAATTCTCCTGCGTGATATTCTTTGCAACTTCGAATAATACTGTTATACATCATCAATTGATATATGAACTGAAATAGGTTATATATGAATAAGAAAACACCTACTGCATCCTTCTTTGTCCATGCTGTAAATGATGTGATTTGTGTTCCATCTTTCATGAAATACGGAGAAACGAAAATATTCGCGTAATGGTGTGCACCTGGCATAGAAGAATTTGACTCTGTGTCATCAAACCGAATATACTGTGTAGTTCCATCTGCACTTGTAACCATGCCAATATCGCCATTGTATGTATTTTTATGTTCGATTCTGTCAAACTCACGTTCTACTTTTGCGTTTAAGTAGTCGCGACCCCATGATGAAGAGTAAAAACTAGGTTTGAATGCTTGGCGACCTCCAAATGTATAGACTGGTGTTTGGTGTTGCTCATTCGTTGTTTCATGTGTTGGTAATGACGAGTACATGTGACTTGATGGTGTTCGCTGATTTAATTCTCTCGCGGATCTTAATTCAGGTCTCTCGAATTGTGGTAATGGTTCACTTTCTTTCCAGCAACATCTTATGCATGTTTGTCGAATGCCTTCAAGACTATTGTTAATACTCTCCCATTTATCATCGCCATTGATGATCGATAACCAAATTGTGAGACAGAAAAGAAGGTTGCTCATGATATCGATAACTCCAAATACGTAAGTATAATCTTTTATAATATATGAAACATAAAGGCCATCTCGTATAACTTCGAATAAAATCGTCAAGCATTCTAGTCTCAGGTAAACTGGGTTTTTCTGGAATAATGTAAAATAAACGGTTCCCATCATACGTGTTAGTGCGATGTTATGATATAGCGGTGGTGGTGGAGTCGGATATGCAAGTGAAGATAACATTAGTAGTTGTAGAAATCCAAACCCGATGGAGGAATGAACCCGATATGGATGCTCCATCGTAATTATAATCTCTCATGATATATTTTTATGTCGTATCATATCGTCATAATGAATATAAGAGTAAATTGTAGTATATCATGTAAGAATGACGTGAAGTCCTTTTCTATGGAATTTCATGACAACTCACCTTTATTTTCGAGTGATGCAGTTATGATCCTTATCGCGTTTATCCTATGTGTAGAATGTGCAAAAATACCGGAATATCGTTGTGAAAATTGTGACAAAGTATACAAGCAAGAATCGCGTTATAATGCGCATATCGCGGTATGTATTAGTATCGATACAATTGGTGCGTCGGGTGGAAGTGGGAGTGGGGGCGCAAAAATGGATCTTGTCATTCCGAGCGCGGCTGATTTTTCTGAATTATTGCGTCAGAATCGAGAGATGATGGAGATCATGCGCAAACAACAGGAAACGATACAGTTACTAGTTTCAAAAATGAATATAGAATCATCTAGATAGTATGTAGTAAATCATCCAATGTTCGAGTGTGAATGTGGCAAAAAATATAAGTATGCAAGTGGTTTGAATAATCATAAAGAAAAGTGTGGGAGTGGCGGTGGAGGTGCAGCATCATCTGTGCCTGTCGCTGCCGGTGGTGGCGGAAGCGATGATATTACCCAAAGCCCGTTTTTCACAATACCACTTACCAGTTTTAAGCCTACTGCTAATTTTACGAAAGAGGATCTGGAGATGTTGGAAAAGCGTAAGCAGGCGCGTTTGAATACGATTCTTGAAGCGCAAAAGAAGGAGAAGGAGAAGAAGTTAGCTGCGGATACTGCTGCGGCGATTCAAGCGCAAGCCAAGGCGATTGTTACTGCGGCAGCGGCGGCGGCTTCTGCTGCGACTGCATCGGGTTCATCGTCTTCAAGTACCGTTACGAATCCAAATGGAACAACGGTTGTTACCAATAATACGTCGAATATGGGGAATGAAGAGCATAATGCGTCGTTTAATATTAAGTATGTGAAGCGATCAGAGGAGACGCAACAGGTGGTTCGTGCGGTTACTGCGGCTGCGCATGAATATTGTAAGGGCCGGATCATTGTCACAAGTGATGAACCTGCGCCTGGTGGAACAGGATTGAGCGGTATTAGTACAACGGTGAATGCGGATGGAACTACGGTGTATAACCATCCAACACGTACTATTTCGATCATTGAGACTCCGCCGGAGGAGGTGAGTCCGGAAGAGGAGCATGATATTACACTTGAGAAGATGACGTATTTGATTCTCTCGCTCATTCAAAACAATAATAAACTCACGAAGGAGAATCAGATCTTGCGGTCGATTGTTGCTAAAATTGACCCATCATGTTTTGAGTAAAATTGAACTAGTGTTTTGTATTTGGTTGGATATCATCGCGTCAAGTATCGTGTGATATTCAATGAATCCATCAAATCTCTCGGTGCATCATTCGTTCCCCAAGTTATATGCAGTCGACAAGAACGGAAAAATAAAAATATGGACCGCTGCAGTTCTTCAGCCTGTCGACAAAACGTCGGTGGAAGCTGGGTATGCAACTGCGCGAATCATGCATGGATATATCGATGGAAAACAACAGGTGGCGATGCGTGATTATAACACCGGTAAAAATATCGGTCGTTCGAATGAAACCACGCCTCTCGATCAATGTATTTCAGAGACTCGGCGCAAGTGGACAGACAAGAAAGAAAAGGAGGGATATTCTGAGACGAAGCCAGCGGATTATGGTGAAGGGTATGGCGATGTTTCTGGGAATTATTTCGGAGATGATGACATTGTTGATGGTGGCGAAGGTGCTACCGCCAGCGGTCCGTTTCTTCCCATGCTCGCCCAAACCTTCAATCCTGCCGACGCAATCACTTCCAAAAAGAAGAAAGTCATCAAGTTTCCGTGTTTCGTCCAACCAAAGTTGGATGGGTTGCGTTGTGTGTCGTATTCGATGCGATGTGGGAATGACGTCACGGTCGCGCTTCAGTCGCGTACTGGCGCATTCTTTACGGGTCTTCCTCATATCGCCGCTGCACTTCGCCCCTATCTCTCGCAACATCCATCCGTCGTGATTGACGGCGAGTTATACACGGATCAAATGCCGTTTGAAGAACTCGCTGGGCTCATCAAGAAGAAGAAAATCACCGATTCCGACGTTGAACGCTTGAAAAAAGTCAAGTATCATGTCTACGATATCTTCGATCATGCTCGCGCGAATATGCCCTATTCCGAGAGATTGGGTGTTCTTGGGGATGCGGTACGGCGCTGTGCGTGTGTCGCAAACGATACACTCAGTGCGTCAGGACGTATGTTGCGAAGTGCTGCGGATGCGGCGGCGGTGATCGTACTTGTTCGTACGGAGAAAGTAGCTGGGTTGCCTGATTTTCGCAGGTTGTTTTCAGAATTTGTTGAAGCTGGGTATGAAGGTATTATGCTTCGAAATGCGGAAGGTATATATCGCGCGAATTATAGGAGCAATGATCTTCAGAAGTACAAGGAATTCATGGAGGATGAATACCTTATTACAGGGTATACACAAGGCGAAGGGCGTGATGCAGGGGCGGTGATCTGGTATTGCGAAACGGAGGATGGCAAAGAGTTTACCGTTCGTCCGCGCGGAACGATGGAACAACGACGCGCCTGGTTTAATGCGGGGGCCACGTATGTTGGTAAGAAGCTGACAGTGATATTTCAGGAATTGACGGAAGAAGGTAAGCCGAGATTCCCGGTAGGGAAAGCGATCCGGGATGGGTATTGAATATAGATATTTGAAAACGTCGAAAAACGTGTTTTAAAACGGCTGGCGCAAAACGCGTTTTGCACATTTTAAAAATGTCATTTTCGCCAAAAATAGATACTTTTAAAATGCAAAAACCTGCGTTTTTTGAATTGTTACCATAATGCTCTCATTTTCATATTTTTCATTAAAATTGCCTTACTGAAACTTTTTTCGACCCCCTGCGTTAGGCGCCGCCGCGCCTTTTTCGAGGGGTAATTTAGGAAACCCGATGCGAACCTCAGCGAACCCCAGTGTAAATTACCTCTTCAGGTGTGAAGCTTGTCGCTTCATATCTGATAACAAAAAGGACTACCGTCGGCACACTTTATCGGCGAAGCACCTGAAGCGAACCGGAGCGAACGACCACGCTGTCATTCTGCCTGCCAGTGAACCGAATACCCAACAACAAACAGCAAACGATTTACCACAATTTCATCAATCGTGCCCTATAGGAGAACTGATCGGAGGGTCGGCCTTTGTGTTCGACAAGAGTATTTACAAGTACTGTGAAAAGTGCGGTAATAAGTATCATAGTAAGAGTGGATTATGGAAGCATCGTAAAACATGCATTGCCGTTCCGAATACTGTAACCGAGCTGACGCCTCAAGTGGCACCGGCAGATCAAGATTTTAAAACGATGATGATGGATATGCTGAAAAACAACCAGGAGTTTCAGAATAAGTTGATAGAAATGATGTGTAGTCATCAAACTATCGCAGGGAATGCTGCCGCAACTGCCGCAGCTGCCGCCGTTGCTTCCAGTGCAGCGGCCACTACCAATTACACGAATAGTAATAACAATAGTGGGATGACAAATAGTCATAATACGAATAATACGTTCAATCTTCAATTCTTCTTGAATGAACAATGCAAAGATGCAATGAATATCACCGACTTTGCCAGTTCGATTCATTTGAAGATCACAGATCTCGATAAATTTGGGCAAATGGGGTATGTTGAAGGAATGTCGAAACTGTTTATTGATAGTTTGAAAGAAACGGATGTTTACAAACGTCCGATTCATTGTAGCGATGCGCGTCGAGAGACGCTGTATGTGAAGGATGATGATAAATGGGAGCGTGAAGGACCCGAAAATACGAAGATCACGAATGCGGTGCGAGTGGTGGAACATAAGAATATCATGTTGGTAAATGAATGGGCAAAACAGAATCCTCGGTGTGAGAATAGTTCAACCAAAGAAAATACGCAGTATATCAATATGTCGCGTGCAGTGCTAGATGGGGATGATAAGAATATTGCGAAGGTGATAAAGAAGGTGGCGAAGGAGGTGGTGATTGATAAATGAATCCGCAGTGTAATCAGTATTTACGGCGATAACGACGGCGGGTTTTTTTTGTTTTTGTTTTAGATTTGGCGCTTCCACCAGTTGTTGTTCTCGATAAACCGGCCCATCCAGTAAATACCCTTCGTACATCATTTAATATCTTAATCATCTGTGCCGTGCATGCAGTAAATAATGGTTTTACATCATCCTTTTTTATCTCAATACGTCCCCTTGCACTATTATCTAATTTACGTTTTAATATACCAGGTGGAATATAAATAGACATACTGTCACTAAAATTAGTATGTACGTCCATAGTCTCTGTAGAAAATATAGGGGCGCCTTTTAAACCATCTAAACATAGAGCCCAAGATTCTAAGTCCGCGCTATTTTCACCATTTACAATTTGTAGAGGTTTTGATAAATATTCTCCATTTTGATTGTGTAATGCACCATCAACACTGAGTCGTTTATCAACTGACCTTTTTGTGTCTTTAGAATGTGTTAAAAATGCAAGTATATTCAATACTTCAGTAATAGATGTTTTATCGTTTATTAAATTCTTGAGGTCATCTGAAGCAGTACTGTTGAAATCTATACTAGGTATACTTTCGATTGTTAATGCTAAATCTGGACCGTTTTCTCGTCCTGTTTTAGTTACTAAATAGTTGCCTAATTTAATAAGTTCAACCATAGAAGCTGTATTTGAACTTCTTTCATATTGCACCTTTTTAACCGAATAATCAGTAGTAGGTACTATTTTTAAATCTAATATTTTTTCCCATATCTGTTTAGTAGTATCTCTCTTAAAAAGTGATTGATACCAATTTGGATCATGTTTTTCGGGTCCTTTCTCAATTTGAACTAAAGAGGTGGATATTAAATCATTTAGTAAAGTGTCAAGCTGTGCTTGACTTAGAGGTATCTTATCACGTGTTTCGGGTTTGCTGGCCATCTCTTTATATTTTTCCAGTTCACCCATAAGGGCGGCTACAGTTCCAATATCTTTATTCAGTGCTGTTTCTCCCTGTAATTTTTGTAAACCCTCGTCGACACCGTCAATCTTTGCTCTTAAAGTTTCACCTTGATTAAGCCGATCATTAACCTCCTCTTTTAATTCTTGATTAAGATTTAAAACGAATTCGCCTATTCTTTCTGTTTGAGTTCTGTTTAAATCCTCATCAGCCCTTATTTCATCGATGGCCTCACCTAGAGTATTTATGTTCTTTGTATTTGAAGCTACCTGTTGTTTTAGTCTATCCGAATTTCTTCGTGGTGGTTCTCTTGTTTCACTATCTGAAAATGACATACTTATACTTTATAATACTGATATAAAATTATGATATACATATTATATATATAATAATCTATATAAATGTCAGAACGATTTGCAACCTATAACGAAGCAACCCAACGCCATATAATCGAGTTGGGTTGCTTTATTTATGATACATCTCTCGAACATTATCGGGAAAACTATTCGATCACTACTGTCCCCAGCACTGCCGTATCCGATGCAACCACGATCCACCTCAAACAACAGCTCGAAAATCTCTCGACACGCATCTTTGAAGTCCGCGAAGAAGAGTATAAAAAGGGCGAAGCCAAAGTCGCAGAGTACAAGCAGCAACTCGCCGCTGAACGACAACGCCTAGATAAGATTCTTGCAACCATCCAATCCGATACGGATCGACAAATTGCAATAAAGACAGATCACCTAAACAAGAAAATCGCCGAACTTGAAACCAAAAACAAGTGGTATTACAGCTTATATGAAGACAAATCCAAAGGCAAGAACTATGAAGAAGAATTATATCCTAAACTTCTGGATTACAATGATACCTATTTAAACTCGATTTGGCATATTACACATGTTGGCTCCGTGTTGAGCGAAAAAACTGACTTTCATTTCCGTCACAAAGATACGAATGTGGTTATATTACTCGACACCAAAAATAATCTTCCGACGAATCCGGTTGTAAGTACCGCCGAGTTTGAACGCGATGTCCTGCGTAAAGAAACAAATGCAATTGGAGGAATCATGCTCGCAAATGGAAATATCGCTTGTAAGAAGCGGTTTGAAATCAATAAGATACAGCAAAAATCTCTCGTGTATGTTTCATGTTATGATCGTAATAACATTGCATACCTGTTTTCATTATTAGATATGATCATGGATATTTCAACAGTACAATCTCTCGAACAAGGTAGTTCGGCAACTTCCGCGGCTACCATCGCAGCGTACCGTGAATTATTGATCTCTGATTATAAACGTGAACAAATCAACTTAGACAACGCCGAGAGATTACGAAAGTCAGCGCAAAGATCAATAGATACTATTCTCTCGGATTTTGAAACTCATTTTCCAGGTGAAGACATAGAAATTGCTGCAAAATCAGAAGAAGTGAATGCAAGTTCTGTGCGAGTTAAATCGAAATCATCGACAGAAATTATTGATTACGATGCGTTAGAGAAAGACCGTGCGGTCATTGGTCAACGTAGCAAGTATTACTTGGAATATGGAACAACGATTCAATATTTCAAGAATAATTATGCAAGGAATCAGAAGGTGAAATCTCTCGAAGAGCAACCGCCAGAACTTGAAAAGGTTGTGATTTCTGTAAATACTGCAAACACCGGATCCAAAGAGACTGTAAAAAAATCTCGACCATGATCTATCGCATGTACCAATGATACGAAATATAGTCATAATCTGAATTTAAAAATGATAAACAATTTGTATTTGTCCATCGTAAATCTCTCAACCTAACTTTGTCGCTGTGACGCTGAAACATGTAGTTAAAGTAAATTTCATACTCGGATGCACCTGCATCACTTGTATCAATAACCTTTTTTAAAAATACATTGTAAAATGTATCATTATGTTTTTGTTCTACAGTATGAAAAAGTTCGGTGAGATATACCTTTTCAAAAATCATGTGATGGCATATGCCCGATAGATTATCATATATTTTTGTTAGTCCGATATTCAGTTGTGATATATGATCAAAGTATGGTGGATGATATTCATTTCCGGAAGCATACAAACACTGATTGTCGTCATTCACGAATCGTGTTGGTTTCAAAAAAAATGTGTCACTGTCGATAACTAAACACCGTTCAAGAATGCCTGGAATTGTGAATAACGCATATAATTTGAACAGCTGTTGTAGGTACCAACCATTTCGACTCGATTCCCCATGAATATTACTCACCGTTTTTATTGAAAATGGGAATATGTCTTCACGGATGGTGACACATCCGTCGATATTTATGGATGGATCATAACAAATAAGATATATGTTTCGGTAACCAATAATATTTTTCTGCGTGTAATCGATTTGTTTTTCTATAACAGTTGTATCATTTGGTCCAACTGGTATTACGATATCAAATAATTCGGTTTCCATTTTATAAATTTGTATAATTGTATGATATATGGACATTCTTTTTATATAAAAACGTAATTATGGGAAAAATAATATTATTAGGAAGATGTTGCAGAGTAACATTTGATATGATTGATTTGAAATTGAAAGGTAAGACATCCTTATTTGAATGGGTGTGGTCAGATACATTAGATGAAATAAACATCATCATACAAAAATTAATCAACAACGAGCCAATTATTATAAAACGGATCGATAACAATAATGACTGCATGGATGGTACAAATATCAAAACATCCCACTACATAAATACAAATTATAGTGAAATTGTTTCTAGAAGAAGTAAGCGATTTTTGAATGATATTATGTGCAATGAAATCCTATTTATAAGAGATGACAATATGAATACAATTAAAATCGAAGAAATAGAGAAGTTTTACTCATTAATAAAAAAGATAAATCCGCAGTCATCATTTAAGTTCTTGTTGTTGTCGGATAAAAACACATTTAACCAAATAACTTATCCGAATTTACATCACAAAGTATACGACAAATCTTTATATAAAACGTACATAAATGAGATTTGTAAAATGGATAATACGATAGGAAATATAGATACAGGTGATATAAGCGACAGTGAAGCATAAATGCAATCAATGTGGGTGGTACATCTATCCGAATGAACAAACAGTTACGATTGAATGATAATTAAATAATATTTCAAATAATTATAAACATGAACAGCAATGAGATAGATTACGACGATGATCTGAATAACTATGACGATCCTAATGACTATGATGGACCCGATAATCATGAAGAGCATACTGAAATATGTGTAGCAGATGTTTACAAGAACCTTGTTGACAATGCATTAAAAAATGCAGAAAATGGTGTTTCAAAAATTACAGACCATATTATTCGGATGGAAGGACTGACGGGAACGAAAACAAGACATTTTTATAATAACTTGTTAGATACGCCTGATGCAAGATATTTAGAGATAGGACCAGGAAAAGGTAGTTCTGTATGTTCTGCAATGTGTAACAATAAAGCAACTGTTGTCTGTATAGATAACTTGATTGAACTTGGGGGGATGAATAATGAGCTCTTATCTAATTTCAATACGTATAAAGGTAATAATAATGCTAGTTTTATAGAATGTGATTCTTTCAAAGTGGATGTGACAACACTACCAAAGTTCAATATTTATATGTATGATGGTGATCATGATGCAAAGTCGCACTACAACGCATTAGTACACTATTATAATTGTTTAGATGATACATTTATTTTTGTGGTAGATGACTGGAATTGGGAGCATGTGCGAAAAGCAACAATGGAATCGATCGAGTTTTTGAAGTTTAACGTATTATACGAAAAACATCTAATAACTTCAGAAACACCAAATATGACCTTAAATAGTATTGGAGGGCAACAACATTGGTGGAATGGTATGTATGTTGTTGTTTTACAAAAGAATACTGCGATTGAATAAAATAAAATACTTATTTCATAGATATATGGACTTATATCTATGAACAACAGCGACGATATCTGTGCAGTTTTTCTATGCAATCAAATTTACTTTAGTAAATTCATCAACAGTTGTACTCAGCTAATAACGAATGGAAAATACAAAGGCCCGATATGCTTAGTTATTGGAGATGATTTACATAATAGTACAATGCTTGACTGTGAGTTCATAAAAAGTAATAATATTATTATAAAACATTTTCCGAATATTGAGTTTTCATCCGAGTTCATTCAAATACAACAAGCATTACAGCGTGCTCCTCACTGGATTCATAAGCTATTTCAGTTTCATAAATTTTATCTGTTTCACACATTTTTCAAGCAGTGGAAGACTATATTTTATTTGGACTGTGGTATTACAATATATGCAGACGTTTCACCGATCATAAATGAACGTAAAGAAAATGCACTAGTTGCACATTCAGACGGATACCCGACCTATCAGTGGAAGCTATCCTGTCAGTTTGATCATACCAATAAAGAATATTATCCAAAATTTAACAAAAAATTCAACCTGAATAATGATTATTTTCAAACAACGATGATGTTGTATGATACATCCATCATCAAAGATGACACATATACTAACTTGTTAAACCTTTTATTCGAATTTCCGATTAGTTGTACGAACGATCAAGGAATAATTGCATTATATTTTACACAGATTGAGCCTCTATTTGAACAAATCAAAGTAAAGAATGATGACACCTATTTTTATGATTACTTACCAAGAGGTAATAGTTTTAAATATATTATGTTGAAAAGGGGTTGAATGTTACTGGTAGATTACACGACATTCTCATATATCTTTAGTTATCACTTTATTTTCGGTGGGGTTATCCATTGTAAAGTTATGCAAATATTTTGAATGAATATGAAGATTGTTGATTTGTATCATCCGGTTATTGATTTGTATATGAGGTATGTAATATTCATCCTTTTTTATCCATTTAAACTGGTACTTATCAAATTGAAATATGCAAGTTTCATTTACAAAACCAATCGTATCACCTGGTATATTTCTTGGATCCACGCCTCCTAAGTATTGTCCAAGCGCAGCGCCATCAAAAATACAATTGAATTTCTCGAACATTTGATTATAAATGGACGGTTCTACACTATTATCAATAATAGGAAATGTATTAACTATGTCTTTGTGGCGATGATAAAACATTGCGAGGTTTTCCATGTCATTTCTTGAGTAATCATATTCTTTAGTTACGATATCAAATAATTCGTGATTTGGAATGTATATGATACCAGGAATACAGCGATTCTCTGTATCCATGACAATATATATTTTTTCCTCAAAATCATAATTCATGTCGCTATACAAGAGGACATCATTTTCAAGATGGATAACATGTTTGAGTCCTTGTTGTTTCATGTATTCATTGACAATGAATAGTCGTTTTGATGCATTGTTCCAGAAACCATCTCTAAAATGTTTATCTAGCTTTGATTTACTATCAAAATCAGTTTGTACTGTTGAAGAATCTACCACGTTAATTCTATTTGTGTATTCTTGAAGATTGTCAAAAAATGCGCGATCAGTGATGACATGTATATTGAAATCGAACTTTAAAAGTTGTTCAATATTTGTTTTTATGTAGGATTGAAATACACCGACTGAAACGAGTACAACGTGTTTTTTAGAGTTCATTGTATACTACCATTATATATAATCATTTTATATCACATTACACATGAATCAATTCTTCTGGCGAGAGATCTGAATGATAACGTAATCGCCATTCTGTATTTTCAGAAGAAAAGTAACTAGGATACAGAATACTCTAGTCAGTGTCTTCTGAAAGAATTGTAATTTGTATATAAATGTAACCGATAAATGCGGTATAAATGAAAGTATATATGTTAACTACTAGATGATTTTTGTGCGTGACAACTTATGCATAACACTTGTAAATTTTCACTAATTGTTCTTCCGCCTTTGGACCAAGGAATAATGTGGTCGCCTTCATATTTTTCTTTTTGTTTTTTGCAAATAGCACAAACGTCATTTTGTTCTTTCAACTTTGAACCTATTTGTATTTTTGAAAATAATCGTTTATCTTTTGTTGCTTCATAAGATTCATTAATTATGTCATCAATTAATTTAATTAGTTTTTTTTGAAACATTGCATTTCTGGTTGGACAACCTAATTTCGATTGAATATCAACACTTATTATTTCTACTTTAAGTTTATCAATAATATCTTGAATATGTCTGTTGAACACCGAAATATCATTATTGAATTTGTAAAATAAACGACTAATTATAAATTTATACGGTATGTAGTATTTGTTATATTCCTTCTTTGAATGACTAAAAAAATCATTGTCTTTCAAAGTATTTACTATTTTTTTTATCATTGTGAGTCTATCTTTGATGTTAGTTTCATTATCTTTTAGATACTTATCAACTGATTCATCATTATCACCGAGAGTATCCTGATAATATTTGTCACGCAATGAGTTTATTGATGACCAAGAATTAGGTAGTTCACTAGACAAGACGATTAAATCAATTATTTCAGTTTGTAAATCACCTCTTTTGTCAGCTGCACGTATAAAGACATTTAAGTCATCTTTGAACAATGAAATAATATTGTAAAATTTTGTATATAAAACTTTATTAAATTCGTAATCGTTTAATGTTCTACTTGACCGATTTAATATTTCATACATGTCACGTCTTTTGTTAACATCAGTTCTGTATGATGAATCTAATTGGTTGAACATGAAATTATAATTTCTTATTTTGTGTTGATCATCTGGAGACAAATCATTAAATGATTTTTTATCATAATTCATACCTATTTGTTCATCAGTAAAGAATTTTGAGTTCAATTTGAATTTATTGTTAAGATAGTCTAATGCAGTTGTCAATCGATGCATTCCATCAAGTACTTCTTCGCTATTTTCCACTGGATTTACTATTGTCCATATTGGATTCATCAACCGATTTCTCAGAATAGTCTCAATAAAACGTGTTTTTAATTTGTCATCCCATGCTTCATAATCTCTTTGAAAATCCGGATTTTTATTAAGATAGACTTGATCTGTTGCAATAGCAGTTTCTTTATTTGTTCTTAAGTTGATAATTGATAATGGTATGAGCGACATTAGACTCTAAAAATATGTCAAGTAGACGAGGTGTATATACAATTAGAGTCTATTGTCTTTAAGTTGTTTTATATTGACTACACATGAATCAATTCTTCTGGCGTCAATACTGAACTATGTAATAGTTTCAGGTTTTGGTTTTCACTAGAAAAATAACCAGGATAGAGAATACTCCAGTCTGTGTCTTCTGGAAGGAGCATGAGTTGTGTATAAATGTAACCGATAAACGCGCTACAGACGAATCGATTTGTCTTTTGAGGGTTTGGATCTTTTTTGCAGTATAATTCAATCCAATCTGTTATTACGAGATCATATGGTTTATCATAAACCACCTGATGTATTTTCTTTAATCTCTCGGTGGTGAAGAGCTCATGATATTTCCAACATTCTAACTTGCGAATGTATAATTTGCCTCCATAGGTCTTGACATATTCGTCATAAGGTACAAATTGTACGCCGAATTTCATTTTATTATCTTCAGAATCTGGAAGATTTGATGATCCAGACATCCAAACGTACGTACCTTTCAATGGAGGGTCTGTGAATTCTGGATCTTTTACAATCATACCGATATGAGAGAAGTCGCTTCGTGACATAAATTTAATGAACCAACTGAATAGCCCCCAGTCTTTGTATTCCAGGTCATCACATAATATAAGATCTCCTGTTTTAAGAGTCATTTGTGTATATTATGGATATGATATTTATATATATTATACTAAAATAATGGGTATATCTTCATTTGATACTGACTCAATAGGTCATGTATTAGGAGGTATGTTAGCATATAGTTTACTTGAGTATAGTGACGTACCGATTCTATATAACTTTGGAATTGCAAATAGTGTACACTACATGATTGAGAGAATGGAAAAAAGTGTTGCACCAAATGGTCGTGTATTAGAAACGTATGAAAACCATATTGGCGACATCATTTCGTTTTTCGTTGGTTGGATGTTTGCGTATTATTGTAGAATGGACAGATATATTACACCAGGTAATTCGTTTATTCTGTGGATTGTATTGATTGGATATATGTCAAAAGAGATGTTGCGAGAGATTTATCCATATAACATCAATCTTAATGGATCTTATATGCAAGATAAGTAGATGAAATCTCTCGAACATCGAAGTTTAAAAGTGATGCATTCGAGAGATTTATGAAGAATAATAATCTTTGTATAATATGGTGGGCTATTTAGCGCATCAATCTCTCGTAATCTGTGAATTGAAACTTATAAGTTTGAGAGATTTGTGTATAATGACTGATTTATGTTTATGTATGAATATAGATTTTTGTTGATCGTGTACGATTTCGGCACATCAATCTCTCAGAATATGACGTTATGATTGGACCTTCGGTCGATATGGAACGTAATATTGTGAGTAAATCTAGTGCGGAGAATGCGGGGGTGTGTTTTTTTTGTGTTTTCCTTTGAAATCTCTCGTTACGGAACTTTAGAAAGTATGAGTTTCGAGAGATTTTAGGAAGTTATCTGGATTATTTTCTTGGTATAGTATGATGGGCTGTAGAGTAGCGGCACATCAATCTGTCAGAATGTCGTGTTTGGAATCTACTGTAGGTCGGATTTGAACGTAATATTCTGAACAATGCTGGTGCAATACACGCCAAGACATGATTTATTGTTGAAATCTCTCGGATGGGGAACTTTAGAAAGTATATGTTCGAGAGATTTGAAGCAGATAACTTTAGGAAAAGTATTGATTATAGTTGAAATAGATACTCATTATTTCTGAATGATACAAAAGTAAATATGATATCAAGATCAGAAAGCATAATGGATAGCTGATCTCTGTTTTCATGTATACCTTGTAAACTAGGATATAGATTAAAGGTGCATAATGGAGTAAGAAATCAAAACCAACCAGAATGGGGGTTAATTTAGGATCCCTTGTTTTTACTATATCATAGTAATTTGGATAATAATGAAAGAGTACTATACTCCCAAGAAATACTAGAATATTTAGGGGGATTATATTTGTTCGACTATTTAGGAATATTAGCGCAAAAGTGATTATAAACACTACGAACGAAAACGACTTTATTTGATTTTGAAGGAATTTCGTTTGTTTTGAATGATGCAACATGTGTATATGTATAGTGTAATATAATAGTATTTTAATAATGTGTAAATGAGTGATGAATAGTGTGTGTAATTTGTGTGACGATATATGGTGTGATATGGTAATGTATGTAAAAATATTTGTTGGGTTCAGTAAGGTTTAAAATATGGTATTTTGTATAATAAATTGTGACGGATTATGGTGTAAATATT
>JACCED011653621.1_pt1 | contig 29149 bp, 28 predicted proteins | sample 7455021 | NCBI WGS metagenome assembly JACCED01 (sample SAMN15323456, study PRJNA562643) | freshwater metagenome | isolation source: river surface water | place: USA:Blue River Watershed | collected 2017-08-19 | reverse complement strand
GGCGATGCCGCATTCGCCAGCGGCCACGGCCTTGATCTGGTCGGTGTCGCCGCCCTTGGGCGCGCGCGCCATGTTGTCGACCAGGCCCTTGAGCCAGGCTTCGGTTTTTTGCGGGCCCAGGTGCTCGACCATGGCGCCGAACAGGCTCAGGTTGTAGGGGTGCGAGCCCGAGCGCACGCACAGCTGGCCCTTGAATTTGGCGTCGGCCAGCTTTTCATAGCTGTCGACATCGGCCTTGCTGTACTTGAGCTTGTCGAACACCACCACGCGTGCGCGGGTCGACAGGCCGAACCAGGCGGTGCCGCCGTTGTCGGCCGGCTTGGCGCGCAGCTGCGCCGGGATCGCGTCCTCGAGCGCCTTGGATTTGACGGGCAGGAACAGACCTTCGACCTCGGCGCGCCACAGGCGCGAAGCGTCGACCAGCAACACCACATCGGCCGGCGAGGCGGCGCCCTCGGCCTTCAGGCGAGCGAGAATACCGGCATCGTCGGCGTCCACGCGGTTGATCTTGATGCCGGTGGCCTTGGTGAAATCGGTGTACAGCGCTTCGTCCGTCGGGTAGTGGCGTGCCGAGTAGATGTTGAGCGCCTGCTCTTGCGCAAAGCCTTGGCCGGCGGCCAGGCTCATACAGCAAAGCAGGGCGGAAAAAAGGCGGCGGTGCATGTTTATGGTCCAAATCAGTGGCGACAGCGGAAGTATATCCTAAATGCGAATCATTATCAATAACATGGCCAGGGCTGGGCTTTTGGCCGCGCTGGCGCTCCTGTTGGCGGCCTGCGGCAGCGCACCCAGGGCCCCGGACCCGGTCGCCACGCCCGGCCCTGCGGCGGGGCAGGAGCAGGCGCAGGCGCCCCGTGTGCCGGAGCGTCGCGTGCCGCGCATCGGCCTGGCCCTGGGGGGCGGTGCGGCGCGGGGCTTTGCCCATGTGGGCGTGATCCAGGTGCTCGAAGAGGCGGGGCTGTCGCCCCAGCTGGTGGCGGGCACCTCGGCCGGCAGCCTGGTGGCGGCGCTGTACGCGAGCGGCCGCACGCCGCAGGAGCTGCGCCGCATCGCCGACACCATGGAAGAGGCCGAAATCACCGACTGGATGCTGCCCTTGCTCAACCGCGGCGCGCTGCGTGGCGAGGCGCTGGCGCGCTATGTCAATGCCCAGGTCAGTGGCAAGCCGATCGAGCAGATGAAGATCCCGCTGGGCATCGTGGCCACCGACCTGCGCACCGGCGAGGCCGTCACGTTCCGGCGCGGCAACACCGGCTCGGCGGTGCGCGCCTCGAGCGCGGTGCCGGCGGTGTTCCAGCCGGTGCGCATCGGCGAGCACGAGTACGTCGACGGCGGCCTGGTCGCCCCGGTGCCGGTGCGCCAGGCGCGCGAGATGGGGGCGAACTTCGTGATCGCGGTCGACATCTCCAGCGACCCCGAGGGCAACCCGGCCGGCGACACCTTCCAGATCCTCTTGCAGACCTTCGCCATCATGGGCAAAAGCATCAACCAGCTGGCGCTGCGCGAGGCCGACCTGGTGGTGCGTCCGCCGCTGTCGGGCGTCAAGAGCGCCGACTTTGGCGCCCGACGCCGCTCCATCGAGGCGGGCCGCGTGGCCATGCTGGGCCTGCTGCCGCAGCTCAAAGCACGGCTGGCGAACTTCGAGCGCGGCGAGTGAAGGCACGGGCCCGCGCGCAAAAAAAGAGGGCTGATCTTGCGATCAGCCCCTGAAGGGATCCCTGAATCTCGAAAGAAGTCGAAAGGATCCGAGGAGACAACTTGAAAAACGGGCTCGCCCCGGCCTGTGGCCAGGGCGCAGAGGCTCAGCGCTTCTTGCTGGGCTTGGTGGTGGCGGCCGACACGTTCTGGCGCAGGGCAGCGTAGTTGGATTCGGCCAGGTCGTTGGCCTGCTTGACGGCTTTTTGCACCGACTCGAAAGCGTTGTTGGCGGCGGCCACGGCGCTCTTCATCATGGCCACGGCGGACTCGGAGCCGGCCGGGGCGTTCTGGCTGGCGCTGTCGACCAGGCTGGCGAACTGCTTTTGGGCCAGCGCGGCCTGGGCTTCGAAGGCCTTGGTGAACTCGCCACCGGTGCCCGAGGCGATGTCGTACAGCTGGCGGCTGTAGGCGGCGGTCTTCTCGGCCAGGGGCTGGAACAGGCTGGCTTGCAGGGCGAGCAGCTCTTGCGCGTCTTTGGCGCTCAGCACGGTCTGGCTGTTCTGGGCCGACTCGGCCAGGGCCGCCTTGGCCGCGGTCAGGTTCAGCTCGACCAGTTTTTCCACGCCTTCAAAGGCTTTGGCGGTCAGACCGAACAGGGTCTCGACATTGGCTTTGTGGGAAGCAACGATTTGTTCAGCGGTCATCATTGAGATCTCCTAGAGAAAGTTCAGGGGGACTGCGCTGAAACTGGGTCGGGGCCCGTACAGCATGTTGCAGTGCAGCATGGTTCGAAGTATGGGGGCCGGGGCGTCGGCGCGCAAGTGTTCAAAGCCACAAAAACGCCTGTTTAGAGTGCATTTTCTAGAATGGTTCGCCCATGCACGCCTACTACGCCGACCATTTCGTCCTGCCCCTGCCCGAAGGGCACCGCTTTCCGATGCGCAAATACAGCCGCCTGCGCGACCGTCTGGCGGGCGAGCTGCATGGGCTGCGCTTTTTCGAGGCGCCGGCGGCCAGCGACGGCGAGCTGGCGCTGGTGCACACGCCGGCCTACATCCAGGGCATTGCGCAGGGCAGCCTGGACGCCGCGCTTTACCGCGAGATCGGCTTTCCCTGGAGCCCGGCCATGGCCGAGCGCGCGCGCCGCTCGGTGGGTGCCTCGGTGGCGGCCGCGCGCGCGGCCCTGGCCGAAGGCCTGGCCGGCAATCTGGCCGGCGGCACCCACCACGCCTACGCGCACAAGGGCGGTGGTTTTTGCGTCTTCAACGACATCGCGGTCACCGCCCGGCTGATGCAGGCCGAGGCCTGGCGCCAGCGCAAGCAGGCGCTGCCGGTGGCCGTCATCGACCTCGATGTGCACCAGGGCAACGGCACGGCCCACATCTTCGCGCGCGATCCCAGCGTGTTCACGCTGTCGCTGCACGGCGAAAAAAACTTTCCCTTCCGCAAGGAGCCCAGCGACCTCGATGTGGGCTTGCCCGACGGCTGCAGCGACGAGGCCTACCTGCAAGCCCTGCACCAGGCCCTGGCCGAGCTCGAGGGGCGTTTTGCGCCGCAGATGCTGATCTACCTGGCCGGTGCCGACCCGCACGAGGGCGACCGCCTGGGGCGCCTGAAGCTCACGATGGACGGCATGGCCGCGCGCGACCGCGTGGTCTTCGACTGGGCCTGGCAGCGCCGCCTGCCGGTGGTGCTGTGCATGGGCGGCGGCTACGGCCACGACATCGAGACCACGGTGCAGGTGCAGCTACAGACCTGGGCCATGGCCCTGGAGTACTGGCGGCGCTGGCAGGCCCTGGCGCGGCGTGCCTGAGCGCCCCTGGTTGGGGTCGCTCAGGCCACAGGGGGCCCCGGTGCGGGCTGGCACAATCGGCGGCCATGAACGCGAGCGCCAAACCCCAGCCCGAAGGCCGCGAGGCCTACCGGGCGTTTCGCCCCATCACCACCCGCTGGATGGACAACGACGTCTATGGCCACGTCAACAACGTCGTCTACTACAGCTGGTTCGACACCGCCGTCAATGCCACGCTGATCGAGCGCGGCGTGCTCGACATCCATGGCGGCAGCACCATCGGCCTGGTGATCGAGACGCAATGCAATTACTTTGCGCCGCTGGCTTTCCCGCAAACCATCGACGCCGGCATCCGCGTGGCCAAGCTCGGCACATCCAGCGTGCGCTACGAAGTGGGCCTGTTCGCGCAGGGCGAAGCCCTGACGGCCGCCAAGGGCCATTTCGTGCACGTGTACGTGGACCGCAGCACGCGCCGCCCGGTGCCGCTGCCCGCCGCCCTCAAACAATTCCTGGAGACCCTGACATGAACGCCTTCCCCCCCAACCCGCAGGTCAGCACCGTGGTGGCCGACCCGGCCAGCGTGGACGCCGCCATCGGCAGCCGCTTCTCGGCCCGTGCCTTCCTGAACAAACCGGTCGACAAGACCCTGCTGATGGAAGTCCTGGAGGTGGCGGGCCGCGCGCCCAGCGGCACCAACACCCAGCCCTGGAAGGTCTATGTGCTGCAGGGCGCCCAGCGCGACGCCCTGGTCAGCCAGGTCTGCGCGGCGCACGACGCCATCGCCGCCAACCCGGCGCTGGCCGCCGAGTACGCCGAGGCCTACGACTACTACCCCGAGCAATGGATCAGCCCCTACATCGACCGCCGCCGCGAGTGTGGCTTCGGCCTGTACAACGTGCTGGGCATCGGCAAGGGCGACAAGGCGCGCATGCACGCGCAGCACCAGCGCAACTTCCAGCTGTTCGATGCGCCGGTGGGCCTGATGTTCACCATCGACAAGGCCATGGGCCGCGGCAGCCTGCTGGACTACGGCATGTTCCTGCAGACGCTCATGATCGCGGCGCGCGCGCGCGGCCTGCACACCTGCCCGCAGGCCGCCTGGAACAACTTCGCCAAGATCATCCTGCCGCTGGTGGGCGCCGGCGACAACGAGATGCTGGTGTGCGGCATGTCCCTGGGCTATGCCGACACCACGGCCGTGGTCAACAGCTTCCAGACCACGCGCGTGCCGGCGACCGGGTTCACCCACTTCGTTGAGTAAGGAGCGGGTTTGGCGCTGGACAGTCTGGCACTGCAGCTGCTCGGCGGCCTGAGCCACGCCACCACGCTGTTCCTCATGGCCTGCGGGCTCACGCTGATTTTCGGCGTGACCCGCATCGTCAACTTCGCGCACGGCAGCTTTTTCATGCTCGGCGCCTTGTTCACGGCGCACGCGGTCACGCGCTGGTGGCCTGAGGCCGGCGACTCGGCCCCCGCGTATGCGCTGGCCATGCTGGGCGGCGCGCTCGTGGCCGCGCTGCTGGGGGCGCTGACCGAATGGGGCCTGTTGCGCCGCATGCGCCAGGCGCCCGAGCTCTACCAGCTGGTGGCGACCTTCGGTCTCACGCTCGCGCTGCACGACGCCATGCGCTGGGCCTTTGGCCCCGACGAGGTGTTCGCGCCGCGCTTTCCGGGCCTCAAGGGCGCGGTCGCGTTCGGCGAGGCCTATTTCCCAAGCTGGCAACTGTTCACCCTGGCCCTGGGGCCGTTGGCCTGGCTCGGCCTGCACCTGCTGCTCACGCGCACGCTCTGGGGCCAGCGCGTCAAGGCCGCCACGCAGGACCGCGAGATGCTGGACGCGCTCGGCGTGCCACCGGGCCCGCTGATGCTGGGCGTGGTGGTGCTCGGCTGCGGCCTGGCGGGCCTGGCGGGCGCGCTGCAGCTGCCGCGCGAGCCGGCGCACCTGCAGATGGATGTGAGCGTGGTGGTCGAAACCTTTGTCGTGGTCGTGACGGGCGGCCTGGGCAGCGTGGGCGGTGCCTTCGCGGCCGCGGTGCTGATCGGCCTGATCCACGCGCTCGGCGTGGCCTTCGTGCCCGAGGCCACGCTGGTGCTGGTGTTCCTGACCATGGCCGTGGTGCTGGTGCTGCGCCCGCAGGGCCTGGGCGGCGCCGCCCAGGCCGCGCCGCAGCGCGAGGCGGTGCAGGTCTTCGTCACGGCGCCCGCTGGCCGCGCGGGCGTGGCCCTGGGGCTGGCCATCGCCGTGCTGCTGGCCTGGGCCATGGCCTCGGGCGAGTATGCGCGCAGCCTGGTGCAAGAGCTGCTGGTGATGGCGCTGCTGGGCCTGAGCCTGCAGTTCATGATGGCGCTCGGCGGTCTGGTCAGCTTTGGCCACGCGGCGTTTTTCGCGCTCGGCGCCTATGGCGCGGCGCTCGCGCACCTGCAGGGCGGCGCGGCTCTGCCGCTCGCGCTGCTGGCGGGCGTCGTGCTCGCGCTGGCGGTGGCGGCGCTGTTTGGCACGGTGCTGGTGCGCATGAGCGGGGTTTACCTGGCCATGCTCTCGCTCGCTTTGGCGCAGATGGTTTGGGCCGGCGCGAGCCAGTGGGTCGGCCTGACGGGGGGGGACAACGGTTTGATCGGCCTGCGCCTGCTGCCCGAGGGCGGATCGGCGGCCTTCGATGCCGTGCTGGTCGCGCTGGTGCTGCTGGCGCTCGCGGGGCTGGCGCGCTTTGCGCGCTCGAGCCGCGGCGCCGCGCTGCAGGCGCTGCGCGACGCGCCGCTGCGCGCGCTCGCCAGCGGCCTGCCGGTGGCGCGGCTGCGCTACCAGGTGTTCCTGATCAGCGCCGGCCTGGCGGGCCTGGCGGGGGGGCTGTGGGCCGCGGTCAAGGGCGCGGTCTTCCCCTCGGCGGCGGGTGTCGGCACCTCGGTCGATGCCTTGCTCGTGATTTTGCTCGGCGGCGTGCACCAGCTTTGGGGCGCACTGCTGGGCAGCGCGCTGCTCGTCTGGGGCGGCGCCGAGCTGGGGCGCGGCCTCGAATACTGGCGCGGCGTGCTGGGTCTGGTGATCATGGCCGTGATGGTGCTGGCGCCCGGTGGCCTGATGGCCGGGCTGGCCACCGGCTGGCGCCGCTTGCGGCGCCGCGGGGGGAGCGCATGAGCGCCGCACTGGTGCTGCACGACCTCGCACGCCACTACGGCGGCGTGCGCGCGCTCGACGGCCTGAGCGTGCAGATCGAGGCCGGCCACTGCGTCGCGCTGATCGGCCCGAACGGCGCCGGCAAGTCGACCTGTTTCGCCTGCCTCGCGGGCCAGCAGCCGCCCACACGCGGGCGCGTGCTCTGGCGGGGGGAAGACGTGACCGCGCTCACGCCGGCAGAGCGCCTGGCGCGCGGCATCGCGCGCACCTTCCAGGTCGCGCAGACCTTCGAGGCCCTGACGGTGCGCGAAAACGTGCAGCTGGTGCTCGTGCGCGAGCGCCTGTCCTGGTGGGACCGGCTGGCGGCGCGCGAGGCGCATGCCGCGCAGAGCTTCCTCGAGCGCCTGGGCCTGCAGCACGATGCCGAGCGCCTGGCCGCCCAACTGCCCTATGGCGCGCGCAAGCGCCTCGAACTGGCGATGGCCCTTGCGGGCCTTGCGCCAGGCCAGCCGCACCTGCTGCTGCTCGATGAACCGGCCGCAGGCCTTGCGCCCGAAGAGCGCCGCGACATGATGGCCCTGGTGCGCACGGTGGCCGATGCCGGGGTCACCGTGCTCTACACCGAGCACAACATGGACGCGGTGTTCGGTGTCGCCGACCGCGTGCTCGTGCTGATGCAGGGCCGCCTGGTGGCCGACGGCACGCCCGAGGCGGTGGCGCGCGATGCGCGCGTGCAGCGCGACTACCTGGGCGCCGATTTCGCGCCGAAGGCGGGCGGCGATGCTTGAGGTGCGCCAGCTCAACGCCTGGTATGGCGAGGCCCAGGCCCTGTTCGACGTCTCGTTGGCGGTGCAGGCGGGCGAGCTGGTGGTGCTGCAAGGCCTCAATGGCGCGGGCAAGTCGACCCTCTTGCAGGCGCTGATTGGCATCGGGCCGCGCGTGCGCGGCGAGATCGCCTGGCAGGGCGAGCGCATTGAGGCCTGGCAGGCGCACCGTCGCGCGCGCGCGGGCCTGGGCTTTGTGGCCGAGGACCGGCGCCTGTTTGGTGACCTCACGGTGCGCCAGAACCTCTGGATTGCGGCGCGCCCGGCCGGGGATGGGGCCACGCCGCAGCAGCGCAGTGAGCGGGTGCTCGCGCTGTTTCCGCAGCTGCGCGAGATGCTCGAGCGCCCCGCCAGCCGCATGAGCGGCGGCCAGCAGCAGATGCTCGCGCTCGCGCGCACGCTCATGACTGGCCCGCGCCTGCTGCTGCTCGACGAGCCCTGCGAGGGCATCGCGCCCGTGCTGGTGGCGGCCATGCGCGAGGCGCTGCTGCAGCTGGCCCGTGAGGGCATGACCCTGCTGGTCGCCGAGCAAAACCAGATCCTCGCGCAGCACGCGCACCGTGTGCTCAAGCTGATGGGCGGCCGGCTGGCCGGATCGCCCTGAGCATCCGGCCCGAATCCGCTAGACTTGGCATGGGTGCTGTAGCGCATTCGGCGTTGCAGCAGGTTGTCGCGATGGTCGGGCCGCCACGCGGATGTCGACCGTCCCATGAACACACCCACCCACATCCAAGTCATTGGCGCCGTCCTGTTCGGACTCGCGCTGGTCCACACCTTCTCGACCAAATTTTTTGAGCAACTGGCGCACAGCCGGCCGCGCCACGCGGGCCTGTGGCATTTGCTGGGCGAGGTCGAGGTCGTCTTTGGCTTCTGGGCCATGGTGCTGATGGTCTTCATGTTCGTCCTGCTTGGCCAGGACGAGGCCATCGCTTACCTCAACTCGCGCAACTTCACCGAGCCGCTGTTTGTGTTTGCCAGCATGGTGATCGCCGGCACGCGGCCGATCCTGCAGTTGGCCGGTGCCGTCGTGCGCACCGTGGCCCGCTTCATCCCGATGCAGGGGGGCATGGCCATGTATTTCGTGATCCTGTCGGTGGTGCCCTTGCTGGGCTCTTTCATCACCGAGCCCGCGGCCATGACCCTCGCCGCGCTGATGCTGCGCGACTTCCTGTTTTCGCAGGCGGTGTCCGAGCGCCTGAAGTACGTCACGCTGGGCGTGCTCTTCGTCAACATCTCGATCGGCGGCACGCTGACCCCGTTCGCCGCGCCGCCGGTGCTCATGGTGGCGGGCACCTGGAACTGGGACCTGTGGTTCATGGTCACCCATTTCGGCTGGAAGGCGGCGCTGGCCGTGCTGGTCAATGCGGGCTCGGCGGCCCTGCTGTTTCGCCGGGACCTCGACCGCCTGAGCGTCGAGGCCGCCAAGCCCGGGCACGATGTGCCGGCCGGCATCGTCGTGGTGCAGCTCTTGTTTTTGCTGGGCGTGATCGTGTTCGCGCACCACATCGCGGTGTTTCTGGGGCTGCTGCTCTTCTTCCTGGGTTTTGCCACCGCCTACGAGCGCCACCAGGACCGCCTGATGCTGCGCGAGGCCTTGCTGGTGGCCTTCTTTCTGGCCGGCCTGGTGGTGCTCGGCGGGCTGCAGCAGTGGTGGCTCAAGCCACTGCTGCTGGGCATGAGCGCCGACGCCGTGTTTTTTGGTGCCGCGGCGCTGACGGCGATCACCGACAACGCGGCCTTGACCTACCTGGGCTCGCTGGTGCCGGGCCTGAGCGACGAGTTCAAGGTGGCGCTGGTGGCCGGTGCCGTGACCGGTGGCGGCCTGACGGTGATCGCCAATGCCCCCAACCCGGCCGGCGTGACCATTTTGCGCCCGGGCTTCGAGAACCAGACCATCAACCCCCTGGGCCTGCTGATCGGTGCGCTGCCGCCAACGCTGGTGACCGTGCTGGCGTTTCGCCTGCTGTAGCCGGCAGTGCGGGCCGGCGACAGCAGGCAAAGCCCGATGGGCACCAGACCCGAAGCCACCGCAAGCGCGGCCCGGGGCTCAGCGCGGGGGCCAGACGAAACCCAGCGGCGTGCGGCGCAGGCGCGCGCGCAAGGCCTGCGCGATCGCGCCACGCTGGGCCGCGGGCACGTCCTGCGCGGCCAGCGCCAGGCGAAACGCCATGTAGAAGCTCACGCCCAGGTTCACCGGGCCGATGAGCAGCACCCCGGCCAGCGCCCACCAGAAGTCGGCGCTGTGCAGGATCGGCCAGCCCAGGGCCTGGACGGCGGCCGACAGCTGGCCGGCCGACAGCGTCACATGGCGCACATCCAGCTGCAGGCCGAAAAATTGCGCGAGCACCGGGCTCAGGCCCAGCAGCAGGCCCAATGAAATGTTGGCGGCCAGGCCCGAAATGTTGCGGCCCATGAACTGCGACAGGCGCAGCGCGGCGCGCTCGCCGAAGGCGCGCCGCAGGCCCCGGTGGTAGCGCAGGGCCGATTGCTGCTGGTGCAGCACAAAGGCGTTTTCGGCCCAGCCCGCGACCAGGCTCGAGGCGAACAGCAGCACCCCGGTGAAGGCCGCGTACAGCGCGGTCGGGCCGGCCAGGTGCAGCCCGTGCAACACATGCTGGGCCTGGGTAGCGCTCAGCATCGGGGCCTGTCCGCCGGCCTGCAGCGCCCAGCCGATCAACAAGACCGCCGGCACCACGGCGGCGAGGTTGCCGACGATGGCGGCCACCTGGGTGCGGTACAGCAGCACGACCTCGTCGACGAAACCCTCCACCTGACTCGGCTCGTCCAGGTGCTTGAGCTTGGCCGCCATGGCCGGCGCCGTCACCGCCGGCTGCTTGGTCGCCAGTGTCCAGTGCAGCAGCATGATGAGCACGAAGGAGAGGGCGTAGTTCAGGCTGGCGGCCAGACCCTGCCAGAACGGCGACAAGGCCAGGCCGTAGAGCATGAATTTGGCCCAGGTGGTCAGGCCCACGATGCCGCCGCCGCCGAAGGCCTTGCCCAGCATGGTGTGGAAGTCGGCGCGGCTGCGGGCGATGTAGTGTTCGCCGGTTTCGGCGCTGCGCTCGGTGATTTTGGCCGCCAGCTGGTGCAGATTGCTGCGCCACAGCGCGCGCAGGCTGCGGCTGTCGTGCGCCGCTTGTGCCAGGTGCGCGAGCAGCTTGCACATGGCCGGCACGGGCGAGGGCGCCAGCAGGGTGTCGATCAGCAGCTTGCTGCGGATCACGCGCTCGCGCAGTTGGCGCAGCCGAAACACGATGCCCACCGAAATGCCGTGCTGGTCCAGGTGCTTGTAAATGCCCGAGGCCACGTGGCGGCAGGCGTCCAGGCCCTGGCGCAGCTCGAGCGCCGCTTGCGGCGCCTGCGCGCCGTGGCTCAGGCTGTGCTCGAAGCGGTCCAGCAGGTTTTGCAGTGCGTGAAAGGGGCGCGCATCCGATTGCGGCCGCTGCAGGCGGGTGCGGATTTCGGAGGCGCAGCCAAAGGCATGGATCTGGCCGATGCAGCAGGTCAGGGCGTCGAGCAGCTGCTCGTCGAGCGTTTGGCTGTGCCCCGGCGCCCCCATCAGCTGCTCCAGGCCGCGCAGCGTTTGCGCGTCGAGCTGCTGCAGCCAGCGCGCATCGAAGGGTTCGGGCCGCAGGAACTGGAACAGCATTTCCCAGTTGGCGGTCTCGGGGGTGGCTGGCAGGCAGCGCAGCCGCAGCCGGCGCGCCAGCTCGCTGGCGAAGGAGGTGCGCGCCGCAAAGCCAAGCTCTGACAGCAGCGGCATGGCGTCGAGTTCATCGGTGGTGGCTTGCCACCATCGCCGAAAAGCGGTGGCCTGCGCCGGGCGCGCCAGCAGCGCATCGACCAGCAGCCCGACGCGGGCCGCGGCATCGCCGACGCTGCGGCGATCGCCACGAACCCATTGCAAGGTGTCGTGCAGCCAGAGGTTGCGCTGGGCCAGGCCCTGGGCCTGTTCGAGTTGCTGCACCAGGGCCAGCAATGTGGGTGACGGCACGTGGGCCATGGACTCCTCCCTGCGCGCCCGTGCCAGGGGCCGGGCGCTGGCGGCAAGCACCGTCCGGGCCTGGGCCACAGGCCCCACGCCACTTGCCTTAATATTGGTGAATTCTCATTCTATGTGGCGCCCGGGTGGCCACAGGGCACGCTCCATGATCATCACCAGCCTGCTGGACACAGATCTTTACAAGTTCACCATGATGCAGGTGGTGCTGCACCAGTTCCCGGGGGCGCAGGTCGAGTACCGCTTCAAGTGCCGCAACCCGGGGGTGCAGCTGGCGCCGTTTGTCGAAGAAATTCGCAGCGAGATCCGTTCCCTGTGCAGCCTGAGTTTCAAGGACTCGGAGCTGCGCTACCTGCGCGGCCTGCGCTTCATCAAGAGCGATTTCGTCGACTTTTTGGGCCTGTTTCGCCTCAACGAAAAATACATCCAGATCACGCCCCTGGACAGCGGCGAGATCGACATCACCATCTCGGGCCCCTGGCTGCACACCATCTTGTTCGAGATCCCGGTGCTGGCCATCGTCAACGAGGTCTACTTTCGCAACACCCAGCGCGTGCCCGACCTGCTCGAGGGTCGGCGCCGGCTCGACACCAAAATCGCGCAGCTGCAGGCCGAGGGCCTGCAGGCGCTCAAGATCGCCGACTACGGCACGCGCCGGCGCTTTTCGCGCGCCTGGCACGAAGAGGTGCTGCGCGTGCTGTCGGCACGGCTGGGCGTCGGTCCCAAGGGCCAATTCGCCGGCACCAGCAATGTCTACTTTGCCCATTTGCTGGGGCTCACGCCCCTGGGCACCATGGCGCACGAATACCTGCAGGCCTGCCAGGCGCTGGGGCCACGGCTGCGTGACAGCCAGGTGTTCGCCTTCGAGTCCTGGGCGCGTGAATACCGGGGCGACCTGGGCATCGCCTTGTCCGACGTCTATGGCCTCAACGCCTTCCTGCGCGACTTCGACATGTATTTCTGCAAGCTCTTCGACGGCGCGCGCCACGACAGCGGCGATCCCTTCCAATGGGGCGAACGCATGATCGGGCACTACACGCGCAACCGGGTCGACCCCAAGACCAAGACCCTGATCTTCAGCGACAGCCTGACGGTGCCGCGCACGATCGAGCTCTACCAGCAGTTTCGCGGGCGCTGCCAGCTGGCGTTCGGCATCGGCACCAACCTCACCAACGACCTGGGGTACGAGCCCCTGCAGATCGTCATCAAGATGACGCGCTGCAACGGCCAGCCTGTCGCCAAGTTGTCTGACACCCCCGGCAAAGGCATGTGCGACGATGAAAAATACCTGGCCTACCTGAAACAGGTGTTCGAGATCGACCAGCCCGCCTGAGCTGCCCCCCGCGCTCCGGCGCGCCCGGGTCTTGGGCACCCCCATTCCTCACCACTGAAAGCCGTTCCTCATGAAGCCTGCAATTTTGGTGGCGCGCGCCATCTTCCCCGAAGTGCTGCAGCAGCTGCAGTCCGTGTTCGATGTGGACCACAACCAGGACGACCACATCTTCAGCCCCGCCGAGCTGCAAGCCCGCCTGCAGGGCAAGGTCGGCGCGCTGACCACCGGCAGCGAGCGCATCGATGGCGCCTTGCTGCAGGCCTGCCCCGGGCTCAAGATCGTGGCCAATATGGCGGTGGGCTACAACAACTTCGACATCGAGGCCATGACGCGCGCCGGCGTGCTCGCGACCAACACCCCCGATGTGCTGACCGAAACCACAGCCGACTTCGGCTTTGCGCTGCTCATGGCCACCGCGCGCCGTGTGACCGAGAGCGAGCACTACCTGCGCGCCGGCCAGTGGAAGAAGTGGCGCTACGACATGTTCGCCGGCGCCGAGGTGCACGGCAGCACGCTGGGCATCATCGGCATGGGCCGCATCGGCCAGGGCATTGCCCGCCGCGCCGCGCATGGCTTTGGCATGCAGGTGCTCTACCACAACCGTTCGCGCCTGTCGCCCGAGCTGGAAGGCGCATGCAAGGCCCGCTATGTCGACAAGGCCACGCTGCTGCGCGAGGCCGACCATGTGATGCTGGTGGTGCCGTACTCGGCCCAGTCGCACCACACCATCGGCGCGCAGGAGCTCGCACTGATGAAGCCCACCGCCACGCTGATCAACATCGCGCGCGGCGGCATCGTCGACGACGCGGCGCTGGCGCAGGCGCTCAAGGCGCGCCGCATTGCCGCCGCGGGCCTGGACGTGTTCGAGGGCGAGCCCCAGGTGCACCCTGAACTGCTCACGGTGCCCAATGTGGTGCTGACCCCGCACATCGCCAGCGCCACCACCCAGACGCGCATGGCCATGGCGCAGCTGGCGGCCGACAACCTCATGGACCACCTGCTGCGCGGGCAGCCGCGCACGCCGATCAACCCCGAGGTTCTGCGGTGAACCCTCTCGCCCTCGGTGTGGCGCTGCTGCTGGCCTTGCTGGCGCTGGCCGGCATCGCCGTGCTGCTGCGCCGCCCGGCCCCGCGCGATTCGGGCCCCGCGCTGGAGCTGCTGCAGCAACAGCTGGCCAGTGTGCAGGCCCAAAACGAGCGGCTCGAGCGCGAACTGCGCCACGAGCTCGCGCAGTCCGCGGTGCTGACGCGCCAGGAGAGCATGCAAACGCTCACGCTGTTCCAGCAGTCGCTGCTGCAGCAAAGCCATGAGGCCACGCGCACGCAGAACCAGCAGATCGACGCGCTCGCGCAGCAGCTCGCCTTGCTGCAAAAAAGCCTGACCGACAGCCTGGCGCTGCAGGTGCAGGGCCTGTCCGAGGCGAACGCGCGGCGCCTGGCCGAGATGCGCGGCACCATCGAAACCCAGCTCACGCAGCTGCAGCAGGGCAATGCCGCCAAGCTCGACGAGATGCGCCAGACGGTGGACGAAAAACTCCAGGCCACGCTGCAGGCGCGCCTGGGCGAGAGCTTCAAGCAAGTGGCCGAGCGCCTGGAACAGGTGCACAAGGGCCTGGGCGAGATGCAGTCGCTGGCCCAGGGCGTGGGCGACCTCAAGCACCTGCTGACCAATGTGAAGACCCGCGGCATGTTCGGCGAGGCGCAGCTGGGCGCCTTGCTCGAGCAGGTGCTGGCCCCCGAGCAGTACGCCTGCCAGGTAGCCACGCGCCCGGGCGACAAGAACCGCGCCGATTACGCCATCCGCTTGCCGGGCCGCGGCGCCGACGGTGTGCCGGTGTGGCTGCCGATCGACGCCAAGTTCCCCAACGAGGACTACGAGCGGCTGCTCGATGCCCAGGGCCGAGCCGACGCGGCCGCGGCCGAAGTGGCGGCGCGCGCGCTCGAGGCGCGCATCAAGCTCGAGGCGCGCTCGATCGCCGAGAAGTACCTGGAGCCGCCGCACACCACCGATTTCGCCGTCATGTTCCTGCCCACCGAAGGCCTGTACGCCGAGGTGCTGCGCCGCCCGGGCCTGATGGAGCTGCTGCAGCGCGAGCACCGCGTCACGCTGGCCGGCCCGACCACGCTGATGGCCATGCTCAACTCGCTGCAGATGGGTTTTCGCACGCTCGCGCTGGAAAAGCGCAGCAGCGAGGTCTGGCAGGTGCTGGGCGCGGTCAAGACCGAGTTCGGCAAGTTCGGCGATGTGCTGTCCAGGGTGCGCAACCAGACCCAGACCGTGCTCAACACGCTGGACCAGGCGCAGACCCGCAGCAACGTCATGCAGCGCGCTTTGCGCCAGGTCGATGCCTTGCCCGAGGCGCAGGCGCAGTCGCTGCTGCCAGGGGCGGGCGACAGCGCGGAATGAGGCGGGCCGCGTGAAGCAGACCCTGGCCCGGCTGATCGCCGGGCAGATTTTTTTGCACGCCTGCATGGCCGGTTTGCGCATGGCCACGCCCCTGCTGGCGCTCAAGCAAGGCCACAGTGCGATGGCCGTGGGCGCCTTGCTCTCGCTGTTCGCCTTGACGCAGGTCTTCACCGCCGTCCCCGCCGGTCGCTACACCGACCGCGTGGGCCTGCACCGGCCGATCGCGATCGCGGTGGCGGTGGCCACGCTCGGCGCACTGCTGCCGGCGCTGTGGCCGTCGTTCGAGATGCTGTGCCTGAGCGCGCTGGCCACCGGCGGGGCCACGGGCCTTACGGTGATCGCGCTGCAGCGCCATGTCGGACGCCTGGTGCAGGCGCCGGCACAGCTCAAGAGCGCTTTTGGCTGGCTCTCGATCGGGCCGGCGTTCTCGAATTTCCTCGGCCCCGTGCTGGCCGGCCTGCTGATCGACCACGCCGGCGCGGTGGCGGGCGACACCTTGGGCTTTCGCGCGGCGTTTGCGCTGATGGCCAGCTTGCCCTTGCTCGGCCTGCTGCTGTGGCGCGCGGTGCCCGAGCACCCGCTTGCCCATGCGGCCCCGCCACAGGGCGGCGGGCGCACGCTCGATTTGCTGCGCGCGCCGCAGATGCGCCGCCTGCTGCTGGTCAACTGGCTGATGTCCTCGTGCTGGGATGTGCACACCTTCGTGGTGCCGATCCTGGGCCATGAACGCGGTTTCAGCGCCTCGGTCATCGGCACCTTGCTTGGCGCGTTCGCGGTGGCGGCGGCCCTCATCCGCATGAGCCTGCACTGGCTGGCGCGTCACCTGCACGAGCACCAGATCATCACCGCGGCCATGCTCGCCACGGGTGTGCTGTTTGGCCTGTACCCCTTGATGCCCAACGCCTGGGCCATGGGCGTGTGCTCGGTGCTGCTGGGCCTGGTGCTGGGCTCGGTGCAGCCCATGATCATGAGCACCCTGCACCAGATCACGCCCGAGCACCGACAAGGCGAGGCGCTGGGCCTGCGGCTTTTGAGCATCAACGCCTCGAGCGTGCTCATGCCCAGCCTCTTTGGCGCTGCGGGCGCACTGGCCGGGGTGGCGCCGGTGTTTTGGGTGGTGGGGGCCAGCGTGGCCCTGGGCGCGCGCCAGGGCTGGCGCCTGCGCCCGCACGGGCGCAGGCGGGCCTGATCAGGCGGTGGCCGCGGGCCCGGGGGTGGGGGCGATGGCGGGCAGGTTGTAGAAATCGCAGATGTGTTGCCACGCGTCCTGCGGCGTGTCGACGTAGACAAAAAGCTCGAGGTCTTCGGGCGAGATCGTGCCGTTTTCGACCAGCACCTGCGGGTTGAACAGGCGCTTCCAGTAGTCGCTGCCGAACAGCAGGATGGGCACCGGCCGGGCCTTGCGCGTTTGCACCAGGGTCAACACTTCGAACAGCTCGTCCAGCGTGCCAAAGCCACCCGGAAAGGCCACCAGCGCCTTGGCGCGCATCATGAAATGCATCTTGCGCAGCGCGAAGTAATGGAACTTGAAGCTCAGCTCGGGCGTCACATACAGGTTGGGCAGCTGCTCGTGCGGCAGCACGATGTTGAGCGCCACCGAGGGCACGCCACATTCAAAGGCGCCGCGGTTGGCCGCCTCCATGATGCCGGGGCCGCCGCCGGTGCAGATGTGCAGCTTTTCCTGAGCCGGCAGGCAGCTGCAGTGGCGCGAGACGAGCTGGGCGAAGGCGCGCGCGTGTTCGTAGTACACCGCGTTGCGCACGGCGCGGCGCGCCACCTCCAGCGCCGCTGCGTCCTGCGATGCCTCGGCGTCGCGCAGCAGGCCTTGCGCGGCCTCCATGCTCATGAAGCGGGCGCTGCCAAACACCACCACCGTGTGTTCGATCGCCGCCTCGATTTGCGCCAGGTCCGGCTTGAGCAGTTCCAGCTGGAAACGGATGCCCCGGCTTTCCCGGCGCAGCAAAAACTCCGGGTCGGCAAAGGCCAGCCGGTAGGCATTGGGTTGCAGCAGGGCGGCCGGGTCTTCGTGGCCGAACAATTCGGCCCAGGCGCTGGGCAGGGCGGATTCCTGGATGTTCTGGGTGCTTTCCATGGGCCGCATTGTGGGTCAAGTCGCGCCGGCCACCGCCCAGGGCATGAAAAAAGGCCCGCGAGGGGCCTTGGTGGGCAGGCGCCGGGCGCCGCTCAGACGCGCTTGCGGTATTCGCCGGTGCGGGTGTCGATCTCGATCTTGTCGCCCTGGTTCACGAACAGGGGCACCGGCACTTCGAAGCCGGTGGCGATCTTGGCGGGCTTGAGCACCTTGCCCGAGGTGTCGCCCTTGACGGCGGGTTCGGTCCAGGTGATTTCGCGCACCACGCTGGTGGGCAGTTCGACCGAGATGGCCTTGCCGTCGTAGAACACCACTTCGACTTCCATGCCGTCTTCGAGGTAGTTCAGGGCGTCGCCCATGTTTTCGGCTTCGACTTCGTACTGGTTGAACTCGGTGTCCATGCAGACGTACATCGGGTCGGCGAAGTAGGAGTAGGTGCACTCCTTCTTGTCCAGGATGATCTGGTCCATCTTGTCGTCGGCCTTGAACACGACTTCGGTGCCGAAGTTGGCGATCAGGCTCTTGAGCTTCATGCGCACGGTGGACGAACCGCGGCCGCCGCGCTGGTATTCGGTGCGCAAAATGACCATGGGGTCCTTGCCGTACATGATCACGTTGCCGACGCGGAGTTCTTGAGCTGTTTTCATAGGGTTTCCGTCAGGAATGGGGGATGGGTAGGGCTCTGGGCCAAACCCTGCATTCTAACCGGTCGGCCTGTGGCGCTGCCGCCACCCTCAGCGGTTCATGGCCGAGCGCGCAGGCCATGGGCCAGCGCGCCCAGCACGATGCCGGCCAGGGCCCACAGGACCTCGGTGTTGCCCGTGCCCAGGGCGGCGATGGCCGGCCCCGGACAGACCCCGGACAAGCCCCAGCCCACGCCAAAAATGGCCGAACCGAGCCAGGTCTGGCGGTTCCAGTGCGCCGGCTGGGTCAGGAACTGACCGCCCCACAGCGGCCGCGCGAACCAGCGCGGAAAGCCCTTGTAAGCGAGCATGGCCAGCGCCATGGCGCCGCCCATCACCAGCATCAGGCCCCAGTCCTGGAAGCGCAAAAACCCGAGCACGACCTCGGGCTGGGTCATGGTGGCCAGCGACAGCCCGAAGCCGAACAGGGCGCCGGCCAGCAGGGTGATGACGGCCTTGGGCCCGCTCAGGGTGTGGGCGTTCATACGAGGGCCATGAGGTTGGCGGTCAGGAAAGCGGTGGCCATGAAGGTCAGCACCGCGCCCAGCGAGGGCAGCTGCAGCGCACCCAGCCCGCAAATGCCATGGCCCGAGGTGCAGCCATTGCCCAGCCGCGCGCCGTAACCCACGAGAAAACCACCGAGCAGCAGTTGCCAGGCCGGCACGCCGGTGTGTTGGGCCTGGCCATCGGCCAGCGCGAAACGCCAGACCAGTGCGCCCAGCACCACGCCGCCCGCATAGACCAGGCGCCAGAGGCGCGTTTGCACAAAGCGGGGCTGCTGAAAGAAGGGGCGCTGGATCAGGTAAGACCAGCTGCTGGAAAACACGCTGCTCATGCCGCCCACCCAGCCGTTGAAGAGGTAGAGCAGCGCGACGCCCGCGCCAATCGTCAGGCCGCCCAGCAGGTAGTGCTGCCAGCCCAGAGGGAAAAGGGTGTCGATCAGGCTCATGGGGCGCGATTATCCCCGGGGCTGGCGCCGGCGCTGGGTGCGGGGTGTCGCACAGCGGCGATCAACTGGCTGCACAAATCGGCTTGTGCCCACAGGCGCTGGCGTGCCGCGTGGGCGCACGCGCGCCAGCTGTGCAGCGTGCGGGCATCCAGCCAGGGCAGGGGGCCGCCTTGCATGCCGTTCCAGACGCGGTGAGCGTGGCGCAGGCTCTCGGGCGCCTGCAGCCAATCGAGCCAGGCCTGCAGCTTGGCGTGGTGGGCCTCGTCGTCTTGCGGGTAGATGTGCCAGACAAACGCCTCGCCCGCCCAGAGGGCGCGCACCAGCGAGTCCTCGCCGCGCACAAAGTTGAGGTCGCAGGCCCAGAGCATGGCGTCAAAGCCGTCCTGGTCGGTGTAGGGCAGGGCGTGCCAGTCGGGCGCTGCGGCCTGGCCCACCAGGGCGCGCTGCACCGCGGCCAGCGGGCGGCCCGGCGTGACCAGCAGCCGGTCGGGCGTGCCGGCCAGCTGCTGCAAGAGCTGGGGCAGGCCCGACGGTTCGTAGCAAAACAGGCTCACGAGCCTGGCGCCGGGCGGCAGGTTGGGCGCATGGCGGGCGCGCCAGGCCGCACGGTCGAAGGCCTGTTGACGCTGCGCCAGATCGGCCTCGCGCAGCAGGCCACCGGTGTCGGGCGTGAAGCCGGGGTAAACGAAACGTTTGGTCCAGCCCCGGGCCGGCCCGCGCATGACGGGCGAGGGCAGGCCGTGCATGCGGGCCACCCAGTCTTCGGCGCTCAGGTATTCGAGGTTGATCCAGGCGGGTTGTTGCGCGCGCGTGGCCACGCCATGGGCCACAAAGGCCTCGGGAATCTCGCAGCCAAAGGCTTCGATCCAGACCTCGGCCGGCGCCAGGCCGGCCAGGGTGGCGGTGTCGCTGGCCTGTGCCCAGGTTTTGACTTCAATGCCCGCCTCCTGCGTTGCGGTGGGCGCCATCCAGGCCAGGGCCGAGGCGTCGTCCACCCACAGGCGCACGCGCTGGCCGGCATCGCGCAACTGGCGCGCCAGGCGCCAGCACACGCCCAGGTCGCCGTGGTTGTCGACCACGGTGCAAAAGATGTCCCAGAGCGGGTTGGATGGCATGGAAGGATTGTCGCTGGGGCAGAAAACGGTAATATAACAACCGTTAAAACAAGAGGCTCGCCATGACCACACTCAAACTGACCCAGATCGGCAATTCCGTCGGCGTGATCCTGCCCAAGGAGCTGCTGGCCAAGCTCAAGCTGGAAAAGGGCGACACGGTGTTTGTAACCGAGGCGGCCAATGGTGCGGTGATGATGACGCCCTACGACGCCGATTTTGAAGCGCAGATGAATGAGGCGCGCAAGATCATGAAGGACCGGCGCCACGTTCTGCGCGAGCTGGCCAAATGACGTCCTCGCCTCCAGTCTGGGTTTGGTTGCATGCCCAGGTCATGTTGGCGGTGCACGAGGAACAGCTGGCCGAACACGGCGGCGGCAGTGGCGTGCGCGATCAGGGCTTGTTCGAGTCGGCCTTGAGCCGCCCTCTGAACCTGTTGGCATACGGTGATCCCGATGTGGCGGCATTGGCGGCAGCCTATGGCTTTGGCCTGGCCCGCAACCATCCCTTTGTGGACGGCAACAAACGCACCGCATTTGTGGCGGTGGAGCTGTTTCTGGCCCTCAATGGCTGGGATTTGATGGCCAGCGACGCTGAGTGTGTGTTGACCACGCTCGCCTTGGCCGCCAGCGACCTCAGCGAAGACGAATTTGCGCACTGGCTGCGCACCCACATCCAGCCGCGATCGGCTTGAGCCTTTGCCATGACGGAATCCGCATCCCTCGAACCCCTGGACCCGGTGCGCGAGGCCCTGCTGGCCCAGGTGGCCGCGCTGCCCGCCTTGCCCGGCGTGTACCGCTATTTCGACGCGCAAGACCAGCTGCTGTATGTGGGCAAGGCGATCAACCTCAAAAAGCGCGTTTCGAGCTACTTCCAGAAAGACCACGGCGGCACGCGCATCGGCCACATGGTGGGCAAGATCGTGCGCATGGAAACCACGGTGGTGCGCTCCGAGGCCGAGGCGCTGCTGCTCGAAAACAACCTGATCAAGACCCAGCAGCCGCGCTTCAACATCCTGTTCCGGGACGACAAGAGCTACCCCTACCTCAAGCTCAGCGGCACCGGGCGCGAGGCACTGCCGGCCGTGGTCAAGGCGCCGCAGCCCCTCACTTTCCCGCGTGTGGCGTATTACCGCGGCGGTGTCGAGAAAAAGCACCGCTATTTCGGTCCCTTCCCGAGCGCCTGGGCGGTCAAGGAATCGATCCAGCTGATCCAGAAGGTGTTCAAGCTGCGCACCTGCGAGGACACGGTGTTTGCCAACCGCACGCGGCCCTGCCTGCTCTACCAGATCAAGCGCTGCTCGGGCCCCTGCGTGAACCTGATCTCGCCCGAGGCCTACCGCGCCGATGTGCAGCAGGCCGAGCAGTTTTTGCGCGGCGAGACCACTGCACTCATGCACGAGATGGAAGTGCGCATGATGGCGCACGCCGAACAGCTCGAATTCGAGCAGGCCGCCGAGGTGCGCAACCAGCTTGCGGCCCTGTCCAAGGTGCTGCACCAGCAGGCGGTGGAGACCACCGGCGACACCGACACCGATGCCGACATCCTGGCGGTGCGCGTGCAGGGCGGGCGCGCCTGCGTCAACCTGGCGATGGTGCGCGGCGGCCGCCACCTGGGTGACCGGCCCTACTTTCCCACCCATGTGCAGGACGCGCAGGCCCTGCAGGCCGTCGAAGAGGGCGAGACGCCGCTGCCCATCGAGGTGCAGGTGCTGCAGGCCTTTTTGGCGCAGCACTACATCGGCGTGCCGGTGCCGCCGCTTTTGATCCTGAGCGCGCCGGTGGACAAGGCGCTGATCGCGGCGCTGAGCGAGCAGACCGGCGTCAAGATCAACGCGGTGCACCAGCCGCGCGAGCAGCGCCGCGCCTGGCTCGAGATGGCCGAGAAAAATGCCGAGCTGCAGCTGGCGCGCCTCTTGGCCGAAGAGGGCTCGCAGCAGGCGCGCACGCGCGCGCTGGCCGAGGCGCTCGATCTGGCGCCCGACGACCTGGAGCAATTGCACATCGAGTGCTTCGACATCTCGCACACGGCGGGCGAGGCCACGCAGGCCTCGTGCGTGGTGTTCCACCACCACAAGATGCAAAGCAGCGAATACCGCCGCTTCAACATCGAGGGCATCACGCCCGGCGACGACTACGCCGCCATGCGCCAGGTGCTGATGCGCCGCTACGGCAAACTGGCCGAGGCCCTGCGCTCGGACGGCAGCACGGGCCACGCGCGCCTGCCCGATCTGGTGCTGATCGACGGCGGCAAGGGCCAGGTGGCGATGGCGCGCGAGGTCTTCACCGACCTGGGCCTGGACCTGTCGCGCATCGTCGGCGTCGAAAAAGGCGAGGGCCGCAAGGTTGGCCTCGAAGAGCTGGTGTTCGCCGATGGCCGCGAGAAGGTCTATCTGGGCAAGGACTCGGCCGCGCTCATGCTGGTCGCGCAGATCCGCGACGAGGCGCACCGCTTCGCCATCACCGGCATGCGCGCGCAGCGCGCCAAGGTGCGCGTGGGCGGCAGCCGGCTCGAAGACATTGCGGGTGTGGGGCCGCGCAAGCGTGCGCGCCTTTTGCAGCGTTTTGGCGGCGTGCGCGGTGTCGAGGCCGCCAGCGTGGAGGATCTGGCCTCGGTCGAGGGCATTTCGCTGGACCTGGCCGAAGCGATCTACCAGGCGCTGCACTGAGCGCTCGCGCCGGCGGCCGGAGGCCGCGCCACCTTGGTGCACAATCGGCGCATGTTTTGGACCATCCCCACGCTCATGACCTGGACGCGCATCGTCGCGATCCCGCTGATCGTGGGTGTCTATTACTGGCCGGGCCTGAGCCCGCAGGCCAGCAACGAGATCGCGACCGTGATGTTCGTGCTGTTCGCCGTGACCGACTGGCTCGACGGCTACCTGGCGCGCAAGCTCAATCAGACCTCGGCCTTCGGCGCCTTCCTCGACCCGGTGGCCGACAAGTTTCTGGTCTGCGCGTCGCTGCTGATCCTGGTGCACATGAACCGGGTGCATGTGCTGGTCGCGCTGATCATCATCGGGCGCGAGATCGCGATCTCCAGTCTGCGCGAATGGATGGCACAGATCGGCGCGAGCAAAAGCGTGGCCGTGCACATGGTCGGCAAGCTCAAGACCACGGTGCAGATGGTGGCCATCCCCTTCTTGCTGTTTGACGGCGTGCTGCTCGGCCTGCTGGACACGCGCACCTGGGGCGCGGTGCTGATCTGGGTGGCCGCGGTGCTCACCGTCTGGTCGATGATTTATTACATGCAAAAAGCCTTGCCAGAGATCCGGGCCCGCGTGCGATGAGTGGCGCCGGTGGTTTGACCTGGCTGCGGGCCATGCCTGCGGTGTTCGTGCTGATCTGGAGCACGGGCTTTATCGTCGCGCGCTATGGCATGCCCTATGCGCCGCCCTTCACCTTTCTGCTGTGGCGCTACGTCTTTTCCATCCTGTGCTTTCTGCCCTGGATCGTGCTGGCGCGCGTGGCCTGGCCGCAAGACCGCCGCCAGGTGCTGCACCTGGCGCTCACGGGCGTGCTGATGCACGCGGGCTACCTTGGCGGCGTCTGGGCCGCCGTCAAGGCCGGCATGGGCTCGGGCCTGTCTTCGCTGATCGTGGGCATCCAGCCGGTCCTGACCGCCATCTGGCTGTCCGCGCTCTCGCGCGCGCCCGGCCAGGTGGCCGTCACGCGCCGCCAGTGGCTGGGCCTGGGGCTCGGCTTTGCGGGCCTGCTCATGGTGGTCTGGCGCAAGCTCACGCTGGGCACGCCGCTCGACCATGTGACGCCGCTCAACATGGCGTTTGCCATCGGCGCGTTGCTCGCCATCACGACCGGCACGCTCTACCAAAAGCGCTTTGTGCAGCCCTGCGATGTGCGGACCGCCAACACGGTGCAGCTGGCCGCGGCCGCCCTGGTCACGGTGCCGCTGGCCTGGCTCGAGCCCGAGGCCATGCAGTGGAACGGCCAGCTGGTCGGCGCCATGGCCTGGTCGGTGCTGGGCCTGACGCTGGGTGGCTCGTCCTTGCTCTACCTTTTGATCCAGCGCGGCGCCGCCGCCAGCGTGGCCAGCCTGATGTACCTGGTGCCGCCGACCACGGCGCTGATCGCCTGGCTGCTGTTCGACGAGCAGATCACCGCCATCACGCTGCTGGGCACCGCGATCACGGCCGTCGGCGTGAGCCTCGTGGTGCACTCGCCGGCGCCGCCGAAGGCCTGAGCGCGTTCCAGGGCGCGCCCGCAAAGCGCTCGGCCAGAAAGTCCTGCAGCAGCCGCAGGCGCCGCGGCAGCTGCGCGCGGTAGGGCGCGATCCAGTGCACATCGGCGTCGTGCATGGCCCATTCGGGCAGCACGCGCACCAGCTGGCCTTGCGCGAGCGCCTGCGCCACGTCCCACTGGCTGCGCAGCATGATGCCGTGGCCCGCCAGGCACCAGTCGCGCACGAGCTCGCCCGAATTGCTCGACAGCGGCCCGGCCACCGTGACGGCGCTGCGCCGGCCCTGCGCTTCGCGGGCGAGCCACCACTGCTCAAAGCGCTGGCCCTGGCCGGTGTCGCCGCCGTTTTCTCGCACCACCAGGCAGGCGTGGCGGGCCAGGTCTTCCAGCCGTTCGGGCTGGCCGTGCGCGCGCAGGTAGTCGGGCGCGGCCACCAGCACGCGCTGGTTGGGCGCGAGCTTGCGCACCACCCACTCGGCCGCCACGCTGGCCGGCGGGTTCCACAGCCACACGGCGGCGTCAAAGCCTTCGCTGGCCAGGTGCGGCAGCTGCTCGGTCAATTGCAGCTCGATTTGCACACCCGGGTGCTGGCGCTGGAAGGCGCTGAGCGCGGGCCCCAGCCAGCGCCGGCCAAAGCCGAAGCTGCTGACCAGGCGGATCGGCCCGGCGGGTTGGCTTTGCTGCTCGCGCAACTCGTCCTCGGCCTCGGCAAAGCCCTGCAAGATGCCGCGCGCGCGTTCGCACAGCGCATGCCCCTCGGTGGTGGGGCTGACGCGGCGCGTGGTGCGCTGGAACAGGCGCACACCCAGCTGCGCTTCGAGTGTGGCCAGGCGCTTGGTGACCACGGGCGGGGTCAGGCGCAGGGCCTGCGCGGCCTTGGCCAGGCTGCCCTGCGCCTGCACGGCCAGCACGAGTTCGAGGTCGCTGCGGTCCATTCTTTTCTTTTTGGAAATGATCAATTGCCCGATTGTTTCCGATTTCGCCGCTAAGCTTGCGCCCATGGCTTGACCAAGGCCCCGTCCCCACCGATCCAAGGAGTTCCCCATGCGCAAAACCCACCGCATCGCCGTCATCGCCGGCGACGGCATTGGCCAGGAAGTCATGCCCGAAGGCATCCGCGTGCTCGAGGCGGCCGCCCGCAAGTTCGGCATTGGCCTGCAGTTCGACCATTTCGATTTCTCGAGCTGGGACTATTACGAAAAGCACGGCCAGATGCTGCCCGACAACTGGAAAGAGCAGATCGGCGGCCACGACGCGATCTACTTTGGCGCCGTGGGCTGGCCCGACAAGGTGCCCGACCACATCTCGCTGTGGGGCTCGCTCCTGATGTTCCGCCGCGAATTCGACCAGTACATCAACCTGCGTCCCGCGCGCCTGATGCCCGGCATCGTCGCGCCCGTGGTGCGCAAGGACGGCAGCCGCCGCGAGGCGGGCGAGATCGACATGTACATCGTCCGCGAGAACACCGAAGGCGAGTATTCGGCGGTGGGCGGCAAGATGTTCGCCGGCACCGAGCGCGAGATCGTCATGCAGGAAACCGTGATGAGCCGTATCGGCGTCGACCGCGTGCTCAAGTTCGCCTTTGAGCTCGCGCAATCGCGCCCCAACAAGCACCTGACCAGCGCCACCAAATCCAACGGCATCGCCATCACCATGCCCTACTGGGACGAGCGCGTGGCCGAGATGGCCAAGGCCTATCCGGACGTGAAGGTGGACAAGTTCCACATCGACATCCTGACCGCGCACTTTGTACAGCGCCCCGACTTTTTTGACGTGGTGGTGGCCAGCAACCTGTTCGGTGACATCCTGTCCGACCTCGGCCCGGCCTGCACCGGCACCATCGGCATCGCACCCAGCGCCAACCTCAACCCCGACCGCAAATTCCCTTCGCTGTTCGAGCCGGTGCACGGCTCGGCGCCCGACATCGCGGGCCAGGGCATCGCCAACCCGATCGGCCAGATCTGGTGCGGCGCGATGATGCTCGAGTTCCTCGGGCACAAGGACGCGCACGACGCCATCCTCGCGGCGATCGAGCAGATGCTGCAGCCGGGCAGCGGCGCGCCGCGCACGCCCGATCTGGGGGGCACGGCCCGCACGCAGGACGTCGGTCGTGCGATCGCCGGATTGATCTGACGCGTTTCTGACAAAACCGTCAGAAACGCTGATTAATTTGAGAAAAATTGTGCTCGCGCACGGCGGCGGCGCAAATTTTCAGGGCTAGAATCCACGCCGCACCGCGCAGCTTGTCAGCGCTTGATTGACGGGCTGCGGGCCGCAGGCTGTAATGGCCGACGGCCCATGGCCGGAGACATTCCCCGGGGCCGCGCACCCACTCTGCGCGGCCGCATTCACAGTCCACACGCCGGTTCGCCGGCTTGCAACTTCAAGAGGTTTCTTGTGAACAAAACCGAACTGATCGAACACATCGCCAAGCACGCCGACCTGTCCAAGGCCGCGGCTGGCCGCGCCCTCGAAGCCACCATTGGCGCCGTGCGCACCACCCTGAAAAAGGGCGGCACCGTCTCCCTCGTGGGCTTTGGCACCTTCGGCGTGACCAAGCGCGCTGCCCGCACCGGCCGCAACCCGCGCACCGGCGCCACCATCAAGATCAAGTCGGCCAAGGTGCCGAAGTTCCGTCCGGGCAAGGCCCTCAAGGACGCGCTGAACTGAAGCCGTTTTCAGGTGGGGTGCTTAGCTCAGCTGGCAGAGCGGCTGCCTTACACGCAGTAGGTCGGCGGTTCGACCCCGTCAGCACCCACCACCCGGCCCAAGCCGCTTGCCCCGCAAGCGGCTTTTTTCTTGGGCGGCGCCTTTCTGTGAAGCAAGCCGCCACGCGCGCGCGGGGCCTGCGGCGAATGCGTTACGATGGATGCCGTGCGATGCCCAGGCGAACAGCGGTTCGCCTTTTTTCTTGTTTCACCGAGATTCCGCCATGTTCGATACCGTTCGCAACAACTCCAAAATCATGATGGGCTTGTTGTTCCTGTTGATCATCCCGTCCTTTGTGATGTTTGGCATCGAGGGCTACAGCCGCTTCTCGGACCAGGCGGCGACGGTGGCCCGCGTGGACGGGCAAAAGATCACGCAACTCGAATGGGACGAAGCGCACAAGCGCGAGGTCGACCGCATCCGCGCGCAAAGCCCCAACCTCGATGCCAAGCTGCTCGATTCGCCGCAGGCGCGTCAAGCGACGCTCGAGCGCCTGGTCAACGACCGCGTGCTCGCGGTGGCGGCGCAAAAGCAGTTGCTCAACGCCAGCGACCTGCGCCTGGCGCGCGAGCTGCAAAGCAACCCGGTGATCGCCGGCCTGCGCGGCCCCGACGGCAAACTCGACATGGAGCGCTACCGCCAGCTCGTGGCAGCCCAGGGCATGACGCCCGACATGTTCGAAAACCGCGTGCGCCAGGACCTGTCGCTGCGCCAGGTGCTCGAGCCGGTGCAGGCCTCGGCCTTGCCGCTGACCAAGCCGACCGAATCGGCCGTGCAGGCCTTTTTGCAGCGCCGCGAAGTCCAGGTGCGCAAATTTGCCGCCAGCGATTACGCGGCCCAGGCGCGCCCCAGCGAGGCCGACCTCGAGGCCTTCTACAAACAGCATGCCGAGCGCTTTCGCACGGTCGAGTCCGCCGATGTCGAATACCTGGTGCTGGACGCCAACAGCCTGATGGCCACTGTCACGGTGCCCGAGCAGGAGCTCAAGAGCTATTACGAGCAGAACCTGCAGACGCTGGTGCAGCAAGAGCAGCGCCGCGCCAGCCACATCCTGATCGGCGCGCCCTCGCAAGCCCCGGCCGCCGAGCGTGAAAAGGCCAAGGCCGAAGCCCTGGCGCTGCTGGCCCAGGTGCGCAAAGCGCCCAAAACGTTTGCCGCCGTGGCCCGAGAGAAGTCGCAGGACCCGGGCTCTGCCGCCAAGGGGGGCGACCTCGACTTCTTCGCGCGCGGCGCCATGGTCAAGCCCTTCGAAGACGCCGTGTTCGGCATGAAGGAAGGCCAGATCAGCGATCTGGTCGAAACCGATTACGGCTACCACATCATCCAGCTCACCGGCATCCAGAGCGCCAAGACGCCGAGCTACGAGGCCATGCGGCCCAAGCTCGAAGCCGATCTGCGCAAGCAGCAGGCCCAGCGCAAATTCGCCGAACTGGCCGAGGCCTTCAGCAACAGCGTGTACGAGCAGTCCGAGGCACTCAAGCCCGTGGCCGACAAGTTCAAGCTCAGCCTGCAGCAGGCCTCGGGCGTGAGCCGCGAGCCGGGCAAACCGCTGCCGCCGGCGCTGCAGCACCCGAAGGTGCTGCAGGCCCTGTTCGCGCCCGACGCACTGCGCAAGCAACGGAACACCGAGGCCATTGAAACCGCGCCCAGCACCCTGGTGTCGGCCCGCGTGCTCAAGCACCACCCCTCGGTGCTGCGGCCCCTGGCCGAAGTGCGCGACGAGCTGCGCACGCAATGGGTGCGCCAGCGTGCCGCTGAACTCGCCCGTGCCGAAGGCCAGGCCCAGCTGCAGGCCTGGCAGGCCAAGCCCGAAGGGGCTGCGCTGGGGGCGGCCCTGGTCGTCTCGCGCGACCAGCCGCAGGCGCAGCCGCGGGCCCTGGTCGATGCCGCGCTGCGCGCCGACCCGGCCCAATTGCCGGCCCTGGTCGGCGTGGACCTGGGCAGCGAAGGTTATGCCGTGCTGCGCGTCAACAAGATCGTGCCGCGCGAGGCACAGTCCGAAGCCCAGGCCGCGGCCACCCGCCAGCAATTCGCCCAGCTGTGGGCCCAGGCCGAGGTGCAGGCCTACCTGGAGGCGCTCAAAAAGCAATTCAAGGTGGAACTGCTTGTCGTGCGCGCCAAAAGCGAGGGCGGCGCCGAAAAGCCCTGAGCTTGCGGCTATAATTTCATCTCTGCGGTGGCTATAGCTCAGTTGGTAGAGTCCCAGATTGTGATTCTGGTTGTCGTGGGTTCGAGTCCCATTAGCCACCCCATATAAATCAAGCACTTAGCCCGGTTCGCCGGGCTTTTTGCTTTCTGGG
>JACCED010853264.1_pt1 | contig 29203 bp, 40 predicted proteins | sample 7455021 | NCBI WGS metagenome assembly JACCED01 (sample SAMN15323456, study PRJNA562643) | freshwater metagenome | isolation source: river surface water | place: USA:Blue River Watershed | collected 2017-08-19 | reverse complement strand
CTGGCGAAACTCTGTACGACGACACCAGCTGGAGCACACGCTACGTGCGTCTCGGCGATGCAGCAGAGAAGGTACTGGACGAAGCAATTCACAAGTTCAAACAAGAGGACGAGGCATACGTGAAAGCGCGTAACAACTTGCAATTCGCGATCATGGCGTGCACCACACTCAAGCAACTTGCCGCCACGTTCCCCGAGTTCGAGAAGTATCTGCCCACCGAGCAACAGCCGACCAAGAATCTGCCTGCGCTCGCCAACGTGGTCGCGGACTTGTCCAAGCTCGGCTGGCCGAAGGGAGTGAAGTAATGAACACCGAAGACCTGTTCGACGCAGACGGCAAAGCACTGCAAGCTGCGCTCGACCTGATCGAAGTCATCATGAAGACCGACCCCGGTGTGTATGACGACATCGCATTGCCCGTCATTGGCTTGCTCAAGGAACGCCTGAGCAGCTCGTGGCGTGGTGAGTAACCATCTAATCCCATGGAATTAAGGAGTAAATCATGAGTATCAAGAACAACGCTCTGCTTGTGTCCCTCACGGTCAACAAGCCCCAGATGACGCAGAAGGATGTCAAGGCGACCATCTCTGCCGAGGTTGCCAACAACGCCCACGGCGCGGGTCAGTACCGCAAAGACCTGTACCCCAAGGCGCTGGTGCAACCCATCCTGCAAGTCGAGTCCGCTGCCCGTGCGTACATCGAGAGCACCACCTACCCGTGGTCACGTGGCGAGAGCTTGCTGCCCACTGTGCGCTTCATGGACTTCGCCGAGCGCATTGGCAAGTTCCAGCTGGAGTTCGACCAGTGCGTCACTGCGTTCCTCAACAACTGGAACAACGTGATGACGCAGGCTCAGCAACGCCAAGGCGGGCTGTTCGACCCGAGCGTGTACCCTGACATGTCTGACCTCAAGGCTGACTTCCGCTTCCGTGTGCACTACCGCCCCGTCACTGACATGGGTGACTTCCGCGTAGCCATGCAGGAAGATGAGCTTGACTCCCTGCGCGAGCAAGTCGAGGCTGCCACCAAGGAAGCCATGAACAACATGCTGCGTGCCCCGCTCGAGCGACTGCGTGAGGCTGTGCAACGTCTGCACGATGTGTCAGGCAAGACCGACCGCGAGGTTGTCAACAGGAAGACTGGCTCGACTGAGGTGCGACCGCCCATCTTCCGCGACTCCGTGGTTGACAACCTGATGGAAGAGATCAACCTGCTGCATGACTTCGCTGGTGTGTTGCCCTCCGATGTGCTGGCCATGGCCCGTGACATTGCTGACGCGACACCGCACCCGCAGGCCATGCGTGACGACCCTGACGTTCGCAAGAGTGTCAACGTGTCAACAACCGCCCTGCTTGCATCGATCGATGCGATGTTGGAGGACTGATGAGCGACAAACACATCCCCCGTGCACTCGTCACCTTGGGCGGCACACATGTTGTGTTGCCTGTAGAGGATGCTGTGGCTGCGTTCACTTTACTATGTAAGGGAGACGTGGTAAATTACGACTGGTCATCGAAGACATACAAGCGAGCCGAGGCAAACAGCAGCGATTACCCTTCGCTCAGGATGTTCTCACTCGCTGACTATGCCGCGCTGACACTCAACAATGACTAACTTTGGAGTACCCTATGGAATTCACATTCAAGCTCAATGAAGAGCAGCTCAACCTCATCCTGAAGCACCTCGACATGGGCGCCCATAAAGAAGTGCGCGGATTGCTGGACTATCTGTTCTCGAGCGCACAAACGCAAGCTCAAGCCGCACAAGCTGCACAAGCTGCTAAGATGCCTGCACCCACCCCGGACGCCGCACCCGCTTCAACCAACCCCTAATCCCACGGGATTAACCGTCACCGGTGCGGTTCACCGGTACCCAACTTATTTACTTAAAGGAAATCAAAATGCGTATTGCGCACGTTACCCCCATCCTCGTCAAGCGTTACCTCAACGACAACACTCGTCGTCGCACCACGTTCCTGCGTGGCCCGTCAGGCATCGGCAAGTCCGAGGTTGTGTTCCAGACTTCACAGCTCTTGGCTGAGCACGTTCCAAACTGGAAGGGCGTCATCGACCTGCGTCTTGCGCAGATGGAGCCGACCGACCTGCGTGGCATCCCGCACGTTGTCGAGGGTCGCACCAACTGGGCACGCCCTTCATTCCTGCCTGCTGATGGCGCTGGCATTCTGTTCCTCGACGAGATCACGTCAGCTCCGCCCTCTGTGCAGGCTGCCGCATACCAGCTGTGCCTGACGCCCGAGGACTTCGGCATCCCTGCCGAGTGGATGGTGATCGCCGCTGGCAACCGCAAGACCGACCGAGGTGTCACGTTCAACCTCGCCGCTCCGTTGCAGAACCGCATGTGCGACATCGACGTGTCCACCACCATCGACGACTTCGTCAACCATGCCATTACCCGTGGCATCAAGCCGGAGATTCTGTCGCTGTTGCAAGACCGCCCTGACTTGTTGCACAAGTTCGAGCCCACGGGTGACATCAAGCCGTTCCCCAGCCCCCGCTCGTGGTTCGCTGTGTCGCACATCCTCGAGCTCGACCTACCTGTGCAAGACCGCGTCGAGCTCATCAAGGGTGACGTTGGCGAGGAAGCTGCCATGATTCTCGAGACGCACCTGCGTGTCTGGGAGACGATGCCGCGCATCGAGGACATCCTGCAAGGCAAAGACGTGCCTGTGCCCAAGGAGCTCAACGTGCGGTACTGCGTGGCCATGGGTCTTGCGACTCGCCTCGACGCCAACAACTTCGACAAGGCATGGAAGTTCCTCGAGAAGATGCCCGGTGACGTGCAGACGCTGACCATCAAGCTGGCACACAAGCGCGACAAGACCATCACTCGCAGCCCTGCATTCAGCAAGTGGGCGATGGCCAACCAAGCTGCCTTCTCGATGCGCTGATATGCCGCCAGCTGTAAAACATCCTTACACTGGGCAACCTGCCTTGGTGTTCGAGCGGATCGGCATGGTGTGGACTGCGCATGTTGAGCGACATGCTTCGTATGCGCGGGGTAGACCGTACGTTGTGCGGGAACCCTTCGCAACGATCCGCCCTGCGTACAACGATGCAGTTATGTTGGACGAGACTTGTGGATGGGTTGTCACGCGCAACTCGTTCGACGAGATCAGATCGTTCACCACAGTCGAGGAAGCAAAGCTGTATGTGCAATCACTGTTCGCTCTCGAAACAACGTGAGGTAATCCCATGGGATTAGCTAAACTTGAGTGGCACAAGCAGAGTGCTGGCGGATGGGTCGTACGAGTTGCGATTCCATTCGACACTGAGCCCGGCAAAGGTGAGGGGCGTGTGAAGTATCGACGCTTCGCACACGTTGGTATTTTGCCGACGTGGATGAAAAGCATAAAGGGTAAGTGCTATGTCGAGATGTTCAACGTCTCTCACCACGTAACCGAGGGCCACTGGCACAACAGCATCGAAGATGCTAGACTACATGTCGAGGCGCTATTCGCGCTCGAATATAATTGATTCACTTATTCACTGGAGATAATCATGAGCTCAACACAAGACCGCATCGACCTAGCGTACAGCAAGCTCGGCCTGCGCGAAGCATTCATCGCTGCGGTGATGACGCGCGTCAAGCGCGAGGTATCTGACAAGGTGTCCACCGCTGGCACCAACGGCTCGTGGGTGCGGTACAACCCTGACTTCGTTGCGAAGTGCAGTGACGAGGAGCTGTTCGGCCTCGTGCTGCACGAGTCCTGCCATGTGGTGCTGATGCACATGTGGCGGCGCGAGAGCCGCGACCCGCGTATGTGGAACTACGCCAACGACGCCATCATCAACGCGTACGTCCGCAGCCGTGGCTGGCAGCTGCCCAAGGGCGGCGTCAACCTTAGCTGGGTCAAGGAAGAGCACAGCTCCGAGTACGTGTACGCCAAGCTCAAAGAGCAGCAACAGCAGCAACAGCAGAGCGGCGGCAAGGGCAACGGCGAAGGTGACGGCGACGAGGAAGATGACGGCATGGGCGGTGGCTTCGATGGCACCGGCGATCTCGAGGATGCGCAGGACGAGGCGACCCGTGTTGACATGGAAGCGACCATCGTTGCGGCTGCCAAGATGGCGAAGGACTGCGGTCAAGGCTCATCGCTGATCGACCGTGTGCTGGAGCATGTCGGCGAGTCCAAGGTGCGCTGGCAAGATGTCACGCGCTCCATGCTGACCGAGTCGGCAGCTGCGGACTACTCGTACCTGCGACCATCGCGCCGCTTCATCGGCTCTGGCCTGTACCTGCCCTCACTGCGCACTGACGCGCTCGGTGGCTTGGCCATCGGCTTCGACACGTCAGGCTCCATGGGGCCCAAGGAATGCAACCAGATCGCTGCGGAATTGCAGGCGATCGTTGACGACCTCAACCCTGCCTTCGTCGAGGTTGTGTATTGCGACTACCACGTCACTCACTCGGAGCGATTCGAGCGTGACGAGCCGCTCAAGCTGCACCCCAAGGGCGGTGGCGGCACACGGTTCCAGCCTGTGTTCGAGCACTTTGCCGAGACGGGCGAGCACTACTGCGGCATGATCTTTTTCACCGACATGGAAGGCGACTTGCGCGAGTGCGTCGAGCCGAGCCATCCTGTCATCTGGGCCGACATCGGCCATAGCCACCCCAATGCGCCGTTCGGTACGCGTGTTGAGGTACCACTGTGAGTACAACAAAATGAACGCAAACTTTCACAAAGAACTGGTGACCCGACTGACCCGCATGGAGACCAAGCTCGTGCGGGGCTTCGAGGAGCTGGGCGTCAACATCGACAAAGACAACGAGTGGATCACTGTCGATGATGAGGCAAGGGTCGTGTACATCTCAACGATCGGTCGCTCCATGACCGTGATGCTGAGTGACATGGCGCGGCTGGGCGCTACCCAGTATGGCAAGGAGTACGACATCGTTCACCGTGGCGATCTCATTGGCACAGTCATCTTCAGAAAAATCTTGTGAGGAACTATCATGAGCAACGAATTCAAAGGCGTGAAATTTAGTACCATGGCTATGCCGTGGGTGCCAGTCGGACACCCCGAGTACCACTGGACAGGTCACGAGAACACAGACGTAACAAGGATTTGGAGTAAGTATGGCTGGAAACCCATGGACGTATCGCGATTCAACCCCGAAGGAACAACCAACGGAACGGTCGGGGCATCCGCTCAAAACGTGCGACAACTGCGCAAAGGCGGCCGAGCACCTCGGCGGCGTGCAGATGAAGTCAAAGTGGATATGCGCCCGCTGCTGGGTAAAACATATTAACCGCAAGTGACATGCGCAAGAAGTCGAAGTACAGACCAAGAGCAGTCTTGGTTAACCCCATGGGGTATGTGCTGGAGAGCATGACCCCTGTGGCGAAGCACAACAGCTTCATGGTTGACTTGATGATTAAGAACCACGGCGCGATGACTTCGCTGATGCAGGGCAAGGCAACTCGCAAAGACATTGACGCGTTGATTCAGATGACGAACATCACCGAGGCGTTGTATCGCCTTGGGTTTGGCACTGAGTACAAAGACGTCGTCAGTGCTGGGCTTGTCGCTTTGCGTGAGGTTGCAGCTCGTGGCGCGGCGGCAAACAAATTTATTCTGCGTGCGTCAGAGATCAAGGCGCTGAATGAAGCGATGGAGTTGCATGACGCACAGATGGAGGTGATCACAATCAAAGACATGGAACGCGCGATAAAGCTGGTCTACGAAGAAATCAGAAACAAACGGGCAACAACAATCAAAGGAATCCATCATGACTAAGCCACTGTCGGGTCGCGTAATCCGTGACCTGCATGCGAAGAGCTTGGACTTCATGGAGTTCGCAAGAATGATCGAGGAAAAACATGGGATCACGAAAAGTAAAGTACGGGGGAACGGTAGAAAAAATAGTCCAACTCATCACAGACTTGGGGCCAATGTCAACCTGCGAGTTATGCGAGGAGCTGGGGGTCAATCGGATGTATGTGTCAGCAGTCCTGTCGAGGATGCGGCGGCCGACGAAGACACTGCCCAAGAGGCTGTACGTGATCAGGTACCTGTACCAGATGGAGTCAGCCAAGAATTATCCACGCGCAGTGTTTGCACTGGGGGATAAGCGAGACGCGCCCAAGCCGAAGTCCGATGCACGTGCAAGCCGCAAGGCGTCAGATCAGCGGCGACGAGCGCTCAACACAATGAACAGCGTTTTCAATTTAGCAACACCGAGGAGGGAGTATCGACTATGAGTATCAAGAACTGGTTTAGAAACTGGCTGCTTTCAAATGAACCAAAGCAGGCTAGTCTAAGCATCGCAACCGCAGAAGACGACGTACATAGCAACATGACGTTCTCCTTCGTTCGCGCTGTCAATGGCGTCATCATCAAGGTGTCCAAGTTCAAGCGCAACCCACATGGCCCTGACTGGACGCACGAGTTGCACATCGTTCGTGAGGACGAGACAATCCAAGACGCTGTTATCAAGATCATGGCGATTTACTCACTGGAGATGCAATGAACAAACCGCAAGAACATTGGGACGCCAGTCTTGTCCATACGTGGCGCAGAGCTGGAACTTTGTTGGACGCTGTGGCAATGTTTAACTCTGACGAAGAGAGCAGAGGAATAGACGTTACGACGCTAAAGCGGGCGCCGCCTATTGGGCTTCCTTGGAAGATGGGTGTACGGTTATTTGTCGCCCAATATCTGCCAAAGATAAACGACAGGTTGTGGGATCAAAGTCCTGAGAAAGATGACTTGATGCTGCGTAAGTTGGCGCAATCAAACTATGACACGCTCAAGACTGCGTACAGGAGTGCAAGCGATGTGGAGCTGCATGCAGAAGTTCAAAGGCACAGGCGAAATATAAAAAGAGTTGAGATGGACATGCTCAGCAAAAGTAATCGTAACCAAGCAACCGATTGGGGCGTAACCAAAGGCCCCGTTAGAACTAGGGTAAGAAAGTAATGAAATTCAGAAAGAAACCTGTGATCATTGAAGCAATTCAATGGTTCAAGCTGGGTGATCACCCAGCCGTCGAGCCGTTTTTCCACCATGATCCAGAGCGAGTTGGCTATGGTTGGATCAAGACGTTGGAGGGTGGACACATCGTCACCCCCGGCGACTGGATCATCACCGGCGTGAAGGGTGAGCACTACCCCTGCAAGCCCGACATCTTTGAAGCAACTTATGAGGCGGTACATGAATGAAGGAATCATCATCGAACAACTCACGGCGGAGAACCGATACCTACGCCACCAACTTGATCGAACTTTCGAGGAAGCACTTCGACTGCGACACAGGCTGGAAAGCATCTATGCCCTATCCCACTTGGCCCTTCAGTCGGGTGCAGGGGACGGAGCTGGAGAAGGGCCACAAGCTGGCGATGAAGAAGCAATTTGATCAAACAGAGGAAGCACCTATATGAATCACGTAATGGTTGACTTGGAAACCTTGGGCAACGGCAGCAATGCTGCCATCATCTCGATCGGCGCTGTGGCGTTCGATCTCGACAAAGGACTTGGCAACGAGTTTTACATGAACGTCGATCCGCAGAGCTGTGTGGATGCTGGCATGAAGATGGACGTCAGCACAGTGATGTGGTGGATGCAGCAGTCCGACCAAGCGCGTGCCGCGTTCAAAGTCAAGGGCGCACCGATCGAGGTTGTGCTCAGCGAGTTCAAGTCATGGTACCCAGCGAGCGCATGCTTGTGGGGCAACGGTGCCACGTTCGACAACGTGATCCTGAGCAACGCATACAACGCGGTTGGGCTGGGTCGCCCATGGCACTTCACCAAGGATCGCTGCTACCGTTCACTCAAGGCACTGCGCCCTGAGATCAAGCATGAGCGCGAAGGCGTTTACCACCATGCACTGGACGATGCAAAATATCAAGCCGAGCATGCAATCAAACTGCTGCGTGTCGTGGGAGCAAAATGATGGAACAACAGAACCCTCTCGATATTCAGATTGCGGGTAACCACTACAAAGGCAAGCTCATTCAGCCCGTAGAATACATCGCTGCAAACAAGCTGAATTTTCTTGAAGGCTGCATCGTCAAGCGCATCACACGCTGGCGTGACAAAGAAGGCAAATCTCGCTTTGAAGACCTTGAGAAGATCAAGCACGAGATTGACTTATTGATTGAGATGGAGAAGAAATATGGTTGAGCAAAAAGCTGCTGCCCAAAGCTCATTGCTGGGCGTGCAAGGTGCTGGCTTGTCGATTGGGAATAGCACGGCTGGGCCATGGTATGGGGGACAGCTGTACCCGAACGATGTGGGGCCGATTCGACGTTCAATCAACCTAAGCATCAATCCTGTTGAGAATGGCTTCGTCGTCGCTGTAAATAACAAGCACTACGTCGCCACGGACTTCAAAGCTGTGATTGAGATCGTGACTGCGCAAACGGCGTCAGTCCTCGTAGAATCGACATGAGCCCATTGGCAGTGATGATCTTCCTGATGGTGGTCGGCCTGCCAATTTTTCTCGTGTTGGCAACTTGTTTACTTTTTCTCATGATGGGGGAACACTGATGTTCAATAGCATTTTTGGTATGGGCGGCTCTGCGGCTCAGCAGATGAGAGCTCGCTCCAAAGAAGATGATTACAACGACGCTGTGCGGATGATGCTGCTGCAACAACAAAACATGGTGAGCGCGGCTCCGCCGGGCTTCAACAAAAAGAAGCGCAAGCTGTTCGCTGCGGAGATAGAGGTGGTGGGCAATGGCTACACCCTGATCATGGGCGAAGACCGCCTGATCGCCAAAGACTTGGAAGAGCTGTCGGCTCACATCATCTCGCACATCGCAGCTGCACAGCTGGAGGACTAATGGATATTTTGACTGTTGACTTTGAGACGTACTACGACCAGCAGTACAGCCTCAGCAAGATGCAGACTGATGCGTATATCAACGACCACCAGTTTGAGATGATTGGCGTGGCTGTCATCAAGAACGACGAACCCGCAGTGTGGTTCAGTGGCTCCGAGCTGGAGACCATCGGCTGGCTGCATGGCAACTTCGACTGGAAGAACAGCGCCGTGCGCTGCCACAACACGTTGTTCGACGGGTACATCCTGACGCAGCGCTGTGGCATCGTGCCAAAGCTGTGGATGGATACTCTCGCGCAGGGGCGCATGCTGCTGCCTTACCTAGTGTCACACTCACTGGCCAGTCTCGCCCGCATTCAGGGTCTGCCTGACAAGGGCACTGCTGTGGTCAAGGCGCTGGGCAAGCGTCGCAAAGACTTTAATCCCATGGAATTAGAAGAGTACGCTGAATACTGCAAGCACGACACATGGTTGTGCAAAGAGCTGGGCAGGCGGTTCGACACGCGCACGCCCGCGCTGGAGTTCAAGCTGATCGACATGACGGTGCGCATGTTCACCGAGCCCAAGCTGGTAGGTCACGTGCAGAAGATGGAGCAGCTGTACAAAGACGAGGTCGAGCGCAAAGACAAGCTGTTGCAGGATGCCTCGATCACCCGTGACATCATCATGTCCAACGACAAGTTCGCCAAGGCGCTGCTCGAGCTCGGCGTCACCCCGCCGGAGAAGGTCAGCCCAACCACGGGCAAGACTGCCTACGCTTTCGCCAAGAGCGACAAGGCGTTCACCGACCTACTGGAGCATGACGACCCCGATGTGCAGGCGTTGGTGGCCGCCCGCCTCGGTGTGAAAACAACCATCGCAGAAACTCGTGCGTTGAAGTTTGTCGAGACTGCGAAGCGCGGCCCGTTGCCGGTGTACCTCAACTTCTGGGGCGCCAAGACGACCGGGCGGTACTCAGGCGGCAACAGCATCAACTGGCAGAACATCCCCGCCAGAGGCCCGTCCGCAGGCCTGCGTGACGCCCTGATGGCCCCGCCGGGGCACACGGTGCTGGTGGGTGACTCGTCCAACATCGAGCTGCGCACTGTGATGGCCTTGGCCGGGCAGGATGACGTGGTGGAGAAGCTGCGCAATGGCGTTGACCTGTACTGTGACTTTGCTTCCAAGCTGTTCGGGCGCACGATCACCAAGGCCGACAAGGCTGAGCGGTTCCTCGGCAAGACCGCCATGCTGGGCCTGCAGTACGGTGCCGGTGCCAAGCGGTTCCAAGAGATGGTGCGGCTGGCCAAGCGCACTGACCCGTCCGTGGAGCTGATTGACGAGAACCGCGCCTTCGCCATTGTTGACCTGTACCGCACGGTGCACAGCAAGGTTGTGGAGCTGTGGCGGCATTGCCACGAGGTTGTGCTGGCGGACATCGCCAACGGTTGCAGCATGATCAACGTGGATGTCAACGGCTGGTTCATCACCCAGTGGGATGGCTTCGGCCGCCCGGGCGAGCCGGGTGTTGTGTACCACGACTTGCAGTGGGACAACCGCGCCAAGGAATGGACGTACCTGATGGGCAAGCAACGGGTGCGCATCTTCGGCCCCAAGGTGGTGGAAAATCTGTCCCAGCACGCTGCCATGCGGATCGTTATGTGGCAGACCGCACGAATCAATCAGCGGTACCCTGTGAAATTATCTGTACATGACGAAGCAGTTGCGGTACCATTGACGGAAGAACTTACTGACGCGCGTGCCTACATGGAGGAATGCCTTGCGATGACACCCAAGTGGTGTCGCAGCATCCCAGTGGCATGTGAAACTGGAATTGGACAAAGCTATGGCGAAGCTAAATGAATGGGTTTACTCAGAGGTCGGCTTCAGCGCACGACACATTGACAACGTAGCTCGCATTGTCGTGCGGTGCAGCGATGGTTATGTAACGGTAATGGAGTTGGATACGACTTACAACGCGATCGGGCAGTGCCTGTATGCGAATAAGGAAGATGTTCTGCGGCACATCATGGAGTCCGCAGCCAAGCAGCTGGCACTTATCGCGCTGGAGCGTGAAGATGGCCATTCAACCAAAGGAGCAAAGTTTTGAGCAACATCATGCCTCTGTCGTTCAGTCGGCTGTCAACGTTTGAGAACTGCCAAGCGCAGTTCGACTACCTGTATGTGTCCAAGCGCGTGCAGAACATGTCGAACGAAGCGTCCGACTATGGCGATCGGGTGCACAAGGTGCTGGAGGCGTACGGCCTCGCACTCGTTGCTGGCACAGCAGCAGCTCGCGGCATGGCCGCATTGGAAGATGACACGCTTGAGAACAAGCAAACACTGGAGCGTTGGGGCCCGCTGGTTGAGAAGATCACGTCACGCAATGGCGACAAATACTTTGAGCACCAGATGTCGGTCAATCGCCAGTTGCAGCCTGTGGACTGGTTTGCAAAAGATGTGTGGATTCGCTCTATCGCTGACGTGCTGGTGGTTGACGGTGACACTGCGTATTGCCTCGACTACAAGACTGGCAAGGTGAAGGACAACCCGACGCAGTTGCAGCTCTTCGCTGCGATGGTGATGTGGCATTACCCGCAGGTCAACACTGTGAAGACATCGTTCATCTGGTTGCGGTTCGATGAGGTGACGAACGCCAAGTACGAGCGGCGCTTTCTGGACTCGCTGTGGCGTGCACTGGAGCCAAGGTTCGACAAGGTGCAAGAGGTGATCGACCTCGGTGTGTTCAAGACTAAGCCATCGGGCTTGTGCCCGTGGTGTGCGGCTAAGGGGTTCTGCCCTGACGCACGGCTGAAAGGTAAACGATGAGTTTGGGTTGGTTGAGAATTTGCGGGCACAACGCTTCGCACCAGAAGATCACGCATGTGGTTCCGAAGAATGACACGTACGAACATAAGCTGGACTCATCTTGCTGGTGTCAGCCAGAGCTGGATGATGAGTTTGATGTGGTAACGCACAACTCGCACGATCGGCGTGAGTTGTACGAAGATGGACAGAGAGGGCTGATGTGAAGAATGATTTATGGCTTGAGCGTGGTTTGTTCGTTGGTGGGTATCTTGCCTTTGTTACAACACAAGAGGAATTTATCGAAGCACTGAAAGACATCGAGTGTGCCGACTACACAGACGCGTTCGTCCCAAACGGGTGGCCAGCGTGCACGCACAGCTTCGATAATGTAAAGGGCAGTGTTGCTTGTATCGTTGGGCTTGACTTGGAACGCTGCGCCAAAGAAGACCCCATCGACGTGGCGGCACTGCTGGTACATGAGGCGGTGCATGTGTGGCAGCAAGCCGAGAAAAAGGCGGGCAAGCTCGGTTGTTTTGGGGACGAAGGTGAAGCGTACGCAATCCAAAACATCAGCACGCGCCTAATGACTGCGTATGTGGAGAGAACTAAATGAAGAATGAAGGCGATGTTAAAAAGATTGTCAGGGCCGTTCTCAAAGACACTGACAAGTGCTGGTGGTTTATGCCACCTGCTAATGGTTATGGTCGCGCTGGTATCCCTGACTTTGTTGGCTGGGTTAATGGTTGCCCATTTGCTGTTGAGACTAAGTTTGGAAAAGGCGTCACAACTGCTAACCAGAACCGCGAGATCAATGAGGCAACGTATGCAGGCGGGCAGGTCTGGATCGTAAGAGAAACGAACGTAGATACATGGGTGCTTGAGTTCAAAGCATGGGTGGCACTGAATGCTGGTAATTCCTGAGAAGCGCAAGATCGTCATCAACAGCACGGAGAACGCTGCTGTTGCGCAGTACATCCCGCATGCCAAGGTGTTTGACCACGATGGACAGAGTCTCGTGGCTTTGCCGTATGGTGTGGACGAGGCGATGGTGCTGCGCAACTTGGGCTTCCATGTGCCCGCGCCGATCTTGCAGTACTACAACTGGCCCGCTCGGTTCACACCGATGGATCACCAGAAGGAGACTGCTGCGTTTCTGACGACACACAAGCGTGCGCTGTGCCTGAACGCGCCGTGCACGGGCAAGTCGATTAGCTCGCTGTGGGCTGCCGACTTCCTGCTCGAAGAGGGTGTGGCACGCAAGGTGTTGATCGTTGCGCCGCTGTCTACGCTGACTGTGGTGTGGGGGCGTGAGCTCAAGCATCATCTGCCGCATCGCTCGTTCGTGATCTGCACTGGCAGCAAAGAGAAGCGCGAGCGCCTGCTGGAGACACCCGGTGTGCAGTACGTGATCATCAACCACGACGGCTTCACCAACATGCAGTCGCAGCTCAACGACTTTGACGTTGTGATTTATGACGAAGCAACTGCGCTGAAGTCGCCGAGTTCACAGCGATACAAAGTCTTCGCGAAGTGGGTGCAGAAGCACCAGCCTTGGCTGTGGCTGCTCACGGGTACGCCGATCTCTCAGACGCCAGCTGACGCATGGACGTTGGCGCGGCTCGTTGACTCGACGGCATGCCCCAAGAGCTTCACCACGTTCAAAGATCAGGTGATGCAGAAGGTGTCCACGTTCCGCTGGATTCCCCGCGCTGATGCGCTTGAGACATGCAAGAAGGTGTTGCAGCCGTCGATCCGCTTCTCGCTGGATGAGTGCAAGGACTTGCCCGACACCAACTTCGTTGGCCGCAAGACCGAGCTGACCAAGCAGCAGGAGAAGGCGTTCGGCGAGATGAAGAACAAGGCGGTGACTGTGTTTGCCGCTGGTGAGGTGACTGCGCCCAACGCTGCTGTGGTGCTGAGCAAGCTGTTGCAGATCAGCTGTGGCGTGGTGTACGGTGACGGGTCTACGATTGCCATCGATGCCTCGGAGCGGTATAATACCCTCACTGAGTTATTGAATGAGATCGGCGACAAAGTCATTGTCTTTGTCCCTTTGCGTGGCGTACAAGATTGGTTGCGTGACAAGCTCACAGCAGACGGCTTTGACGTTGCGTCAGTCCATGGCGATGTGAGTAAGGCAGAACGAAATGAAATCTTCAACAATTTTCAACACACCGACAACATCAAGATTTTGCTGGCCCACCCAAAAGTTGCAGCTCACGGCTTGACATTGACACGTGCAAAAGACATCATCTGGTTCGCTCCAATTTATTCACTTGAACAATACGAGCAGGCCAATGCAAGGATTCGCCGATTGACCACAACCGGCAAAACGACTGTGTGGCACATCTGGGCCACCGGCTTCGAGGCAGAGCTGTACCGCAGGCTCCGCGCGAAGAAAAACACTCTTGCGGAGTTTTTGAATTTGGTGCAAGGCATCAACAGTGACGAATAGTCAACGGGGTTACTTATGAACTATGAAATGGCAGCAGAGAAATATCTGCAAGTGCGTAATCAGATCGAAGCTATGGAGCGCGAACACAAGGCGGCCAAGGCTGTGCTGACGGAAAAGCTCATCACGCTTGAAAGCTGGTTTACCGCGAAGGCAAGTGAAGATGGTCTCGAGACCGTCAAGACCCCTTCGGGCACGGCGTACTGGTCAACGCACCACACTGCAACTGTCGCATCACGCGAAGAGTTTTTCAACTTCTGCAAAGAACATGATGCGTGGGACATGGTCGAGTCCCGTGCTTCTAAGACCGGAGTCAAGAGTTACATCGAGGCAAACGGCGCACCGCCACCGGGGGTGAATTTTTCTTCGACACGTGTTTTCAATCTTCGCAAAGCTCAATCTAAGGAGTAAACCATGAGCAAAGTAAACATTGGCTGTCCCATCGAACGGCTGCGGTACCAGTACGATGATGATGTGTGCGACATTCTTGTGCCGCATGGTGCATGTGTCGATATGCAAGCAACCATCGCCTACGTAACCGCGAGATTCCCTGACGTGCAGGAAATCATCACACGCAATAGTGCGTTCCCAGACACTGTGTATAGCAAAGAAAATGGCGAATGGTTCGCCAATGACGTCAAAGCCGAACTTATCTAAGGAGTAAACCATGAGCAACATCGCAAACGTCCCAGCACACATCGCAGCGCGTATCGCTGCACGCCAGCAAGCTGGCACCAAGTCGAGCGTGGCATCCGCCATCGTCTCTGACGGCCCGAGCATTCCGCGAATCAGCATCCGTGCTGGCCGCTATCGCTTGAATGAAGACGGCGTTGAGACCACCGTAGGCGTCACGCTGGACACCATCATCGTGGGTGCCAACCCGCGCGTGTCCAAGGTGTTCTATGCCAAGCAGTTCGATGCCTCCGCTGAGAACGTCCGACCCGATTGCTGGTCGAATGATGGCCTGAAGGCTGACGCCTCGATCACCAGCCCTGTGCATACCGCCTGCGCTGACTGCCCCAACAACGTGCTGGGCTCCAAGATTCTGCCCTCTGGTGCCAAGTCCAAGATGTGCGCTGACCAGCGCCACCTTGCAGTCGTTGCGGCTGCCGACCCCACCAAGGTTTACAGCCTGACGGTGCCTGTAAGCGGCATGAAAGCATTGCGCGAGTACTTCAAGGAACTGGGCAACTATGGCATTGGCCCCGAGGAAGTGATCACCGAGCTGGGCTTCGACGACCAAGCCAGCTTCCCCAAGATCACATTCAAACAAAAGGGTTACGTGCCAGAGAAAGCCATTGGCCGTGTTGACACCTTGATCGCCAGCGACTCTGTGAAAGTGGCTACTCGCCAACTTGCTCCTCAGAACGCCACGGCTTTGGCTGCCCCTGCTGCCAAGCCTGCGCTCGCGGCTGCGCCTGTTGCGCCCGCACAACCTGCGGTGGATGACGCCTATGAGGAAGAATCGTCCCATGCAGTGCCACAGAGTGCCACACCTGCCAAGCCCGTGGTTGCCCCAGTGAAATCTTCGGATGAACTCGCTGCAAAGATCGACAGCCTGTTCGACGAGTAATAGAATAAAGGCTCAACGACCCCCGGCTCCGGCCGGGGTTTTCAATCTGGGGGCACGTCTTGGACACCAAAAACTTTTTCACTCGTATCTTCGCCCAGCTAGACGAACTCGTTATATGCACACACAAGCCTGATCCATCGGGCAAAGACCCACGCGGCATCTTCTGGAACAGAGGATCATTTGCAAGTATCGACGACGCAGTTAGCTACATTGAGCAGTGGGATGCTGAGCCCACGACAACGGTCTACTACGGAGTAGGCGCATTCGCAAACCACTCATACACTGACGACAAAGGTCGGCAGAAGTGGACACGAAAACAAGATCAAGCAACGTGGTTCAAAGCGTTGGCACTTGACCTCGACATCGGCGATGACAAGCCGTACCAGACACAGAAAGAGGGCTGGGCCGCTATGGTCGCAGCACTCAAAGCGATCGGCATGCCGAAGCCCATGGTGGTCTCATCTGGTCGTGGCATTCACTGCTACTGGCCGCTGACTGCACCAGTTAAAAAAGAACATTGGGTGAAAGCATCCACAGCGTTGCGCATCGCCTTGGAGGAAAACAATGTTGTCATCGACACCACAAAAATTCACGACCCATCAATGGTGCTTCGCCCCGTCGGCACGCACCACAAGAAGCAACAGCCATGGAAGGATGTCCGGTGTGTTGCGGACTGCCCAGACTACGATGCTGTTACGCTCTTCACGACCCTCAAGCCTTGGTTCGGTAAGGCATCGCAAGTCGCTGCGAAGTCACCAGCTGTGCGCAAGGCTGGCAAGTCATCCATCCTCGACGCAGTGCTCAACTCAAACGATGTCATCCTCGATGCAGTTGCAGAGCGGTGCAAACAAGTCGGAGCTCTTGTCGCATCTGGCGGCGTGGTGGATGCTGCTGGTCGGGATGTGGCTGAGCCTTTATGGCGTGCTTCACTTGGATTGGCCAAGCACTGCACTGATGTCAGTGAAGCAGTAATCAAGATCGCTGGCAAGCACAAAGACTTCGATCTGAATGCAAGCCTAAACAAGCTCGATGGCTGGAACGGTACGGGCCCAACGACATGCGCCAAGTTTGAGCAACTGTGCTCAGTTGGGTGCGAAGGATGCCCGAGTCGCGGCAAGATCACCAGCCCTGCACAGCTCTCCGTTGCAACGGAAACTGAAGTCGTCAGCGAAGACGGCGAGGTGCGCGAAGTCACAATGCCCAAGGGCTACGTGATTCAAAACGGCCATGTGTACCGTGAGGTGAAGACAGAGATCACGACGACAGATGCCAATGGCAACGAAGTCGCACAGGAAGTCACCGAGCTTGATCTGGTGTCGAACTACGAGATGCACATCACCGGTGTGTACAACGACCCAGAGTCGAAGAAGTCAGCGTTCCGTCTGGCGATCAACTACCCGATGGCGGGTTGGAAAGAGGAAGACCACGAGATGTCAGTGCTGGCAACGATCGGCAAAGACTTCTCAGCATTCATGCTCAACAGACAGGTGTACCTGAAAGCGATTGGGCAGCAAGAAAAAGTACGGGGGTATTTGATGGACTATTTGACGATGGTGCAAAACTCTGCGCCGACAGGACTTGATTACGTGGCGTTTGGATGGCAGAAGGATGGCTCATTCCTCTGCGGCGAGACCGTGATTGGCTCTCCCACTGGTACGACAGACCGCCGCCTGCGCGGCGCCGCTGCCCGCTTTGGTGAGATGATCAAGCCGCACGGTTCGCGCGATGAGTGGGTGCGTGCCATGGCGTTACTGAATGAGCCCGGCTCGCAGACGATTCGTTCTGCTGTGCTTATCGCACTGTCCGGCATATTGGGCGAAGTTGCAGGCAACGCATGCGGCGTGCTGTCGATCTACTCCAACGAGACCACCACCGGCAAGACGCTTGCCCTCATTGCAATGAACAGCTTGATTGGTTCCCCCAAAGAGCTCTTCCTCGCCAAGAACGACACAGTCAATGCCATGTTCAAAATCCGTGGCGTGCACAACAACCTGCCCTGCGCCATCGATGAGCTGACCACGATGGATGACCAAGAGATTGCCGATCTGGTCTATGACCTGAGCTTGGGCCGTGAAAAGATTGCCATGACCAAAGACCGTGATCTGCGCGAGCCGGTGACGTGGGCCGGGCCAACAGGCATCACGACCAACATATCGTTGCACCAGAAGTTCGAGAACGTGCAGGCTGGCAATGACCCGCTCAAGGCCCGCTGCATGGAGTTGCACCACCACGACCGCACGTTCATCCAGACCCGCGAAGATGGCTCAAGCAACGGCTACGAGTTCTTCGACATCGTGGCCAAGAACAACGGCTGGGCTTTCCCTGAGCTGGCCAAGGCTGTCGTTGACATGGGTGGCCCTGAGCTGCTGTGGGAGCGCGGCGAGAAGGCGTTCCGTGGCAAGTTCAACTTCACGTTCGAGCCGCAGGAGCGGTTCTACCGCACGATGATTGTTGCAGGGTGGATCATGGGTAGCCTGGGCAAAAAGCTCGGCCTGTTCCCGTTCGACATCAACGGCACAACACAGCATCTGCTCGCCCACGTGACGAAGTTCCGTATGGACAGCGATGACAACAAGCGTGACGTGTTCGACACCATCGGCCAGTTCATCCTCGAGCACAACGACATGCTGCTGGAAGCCAGCGAGCGGTACGGCTCAGGTAAAGAGCAGGTAAAGCAGCCAGCACCTGAAAAGGCCGTGATGCGGGTCACCGTGGTCTATGACGACAAGAACCCCGTGATGCCCGGCAGCCGGATTGCCATCAACATCGAGAAGCTGCGCCAGTGGCTGAAGCGGTCGAGGGATGGCTTGGATCGCATTGAGCGCGAGTTGGAGGATAATGGAGCCTTGATCGCCAAGCGCGAGCGTGTGACCATGTTCAAGGGTTGTTCCGGCCGCAGTCCCGGCCAGACGTTCTGCATCATCGTCAACCTCAACCACCCACGTCTGGCGGCTACGTTGACCGGTACCTCTTCACGTGAGCAAAGCCCGGTCGCTCTCGCAGTTTTGCAGGGTGCTGCATAAAGGATCAATCATGCCACGTAACTACGCCAAAGAGTACGCAAACTACCAAGGCACTCCAGAGCAGATCAAACGGCGAGCAATGCGCAACGCTGCAAGAGCTGAGATGGAGAAGAAGGGTGTCGTCCGCAAAGGTGACGGCAAGGATGTCGATCACAAGACGCCTATTGCAAAGGGCGGTGGCAACGGAAAGGGCAACCTGCGTGCAGTGCCTGCATCACAGAATCGCTCCTTCCCGCGCACCAAGGGCGCACGGATGCGCTGATTACTTTTTGGCCTTGGGCTTCACGCCCTTGGCCTTTTGGTCTTCACGAACAAACTTCGTGGCGACCTTCTTGCTGACGCCCACCTTCTTTGCGAAGGCAGGGTCGTGCATAGCAGCCCGCATCAAGTTGGCTTGCGACTTTGATTTGAACGGCATTATTTTTTCTTCGCGGTTTTGGCAGACTTGATGAAGTCAGCCTTTGTAGGTGCACCCTTGCTGCCCGGCTTACGCATCTTCTCGCCGCTTCCGGCTTTGATGCGCTCCTGCTTAGCGTGGATGTTAGCGTAGAGGCCGGGCTTCGTTGCCATTACTTGGCCTTAGCCTTCATGGCGCACGCGCCCATCTTGGCGCATTTTGCGGGAGTGGGGCAGCCCTTGCAGGGCTTGAACATGATCGTCTTTTTCGTTGCCATGTTTACCTCACTTCATTTTCGAGGTGGACTTCTTCCCCTCGTATTTCTTTTCCATAGCGGCGTAGGCTTTAGCGCCACCAGCCATCTTCTTCTCGGCAGCTTCCATCTTCTTGGACTCACCTTTGCCAAACGGATTGGCTTTGGCTTTGTGGGTGGCGGTACGTTGACCGCGCATCGGCATTGACTTCATGGATGGCTCCTTACCACTTAACTTTGTCGGCCCAGTACGCAGCTGACATCTTGCCCTTTGAAATGTTCCCGGCGTGACGCGCCTTGAACGCCTTGTTACGAGCAGACCCGTCAGGGCTGCCCTTAACCCCTTGCTGGCCAAAACGAATCGTCTTGACCTGATCGCCAGATTTTGCCACGACAACGTGGCTCTTGGTTGGGTGACTGGGGGTGGCCTTGGGTTTGTTGTACCCAGACACACCTGCTTTTGCTAGACGCGAGTCTTTAGTTGCCATCAATCTTCCTCCGGTGCCATGCCACGAACTTTGGCGATTCTCTCTTCCATGCGCTTGAGCAGCTCGTCTTCACGAGCGTAGAACGCATCCCAGTCAGGGTTCTCAAGACGGTCTTGTGCGTTCTTGAGTTTGCCGATCTCAATCTTGAAGTCCCGCTCAATGGCCTTGGCCGCGCGGTCTTGAGCATCCAGTGCACCCTGCACGTTGAAGTCATAGAACCGCAGGCCCATGGCGCGGGCAGCGTACAGGCTGGCGTAGTTCTCGCTGCGGTCGGTGCGCTCCTCGAAGGCACCCTTGGCCTTGGCCATCTCACGTGCATTGAGGAATGGCAGGTTCGGTGCGAACAAGCTCTGTGCGTAAGCCACACGGGCACCAAGACGCTCCCAGTTATCTGCGGTGGGGGGCGACAGGGGGTTGCCATTGTACGGATCGACACCGCCTGCAAGGCCGATGGCCGCCGAGATGAACGGGCCGCCGGGCGAAACCGACGAGGGCCACCAGCTCAGGCCGAGGAAGCCGTTGGGAACCTTTTCGCCGAAGCTGCTGGGCACCACGTATTTGCCGAGGTTGTAGTAGACCGGGTTCTCGCTGTCGCCCAAGAAGGGCACACGAACGTGCGTGTGCGGGCCCATGCCAAACAGCAAGCGGTCACGCGCCCACTCGGGCCCAGCGGTGCGCAGCTCGTCGTCATCGTCGCCAGTCAGGCCCTGCATCATGGCATCCAGAATCCAGTAGCCTGCGTACAGGTTCACCAGCTTCCACGGCTTGTGCAGAGCGACATTGCCCATCAGCTTGGCCGCTGCGTAGGGCCACGAGATGAACGGGAACGCCGTCTGGCGCATGATGCGCACAGCCTTGGAGTCGATGTCGTAGTCGAGGAACGCGAAGCGGGCGTGGTCACCGGCCTTGCGGTATGCCTCAGCGTCGATCTTGGCGCCAGTCTCAGCCTGCTTGCCGAGGTGGTTGAGCATCGACGCCACGCGGAAGACGTTGTCCTGCAGCGAATACCACTCGCCAGCGAGCTTGTCGAACTTCTCGGCGGCATCCTTGCCAGTGCCTGCCATCTTCTTGATCGCTTCGATGCGGTCTTTCTCGAGCTTGGCAAACTGCATGATGCGCTCGGCCACGCTCTGCTCGCTGTCACCCACGGTGCTGCGCATGGCGTCGTACAGAGACTTCTTGATCTCGTTGGAAGAGAAGTCGCCCAGCAGGGCGTTGGTCTTCATGACCTCCAGCATCAGTTGCTCTTGCTCACGAGTCAGCTTGATGCCAAGAGACGCTGCCATCTCCTTGGGCATGTTGTAGCCTGCGTATAGCTTGGCGGCGTAGGCGATCGTCGGCAACGGGATGTCGTCCATCATTGCCATGGTGAAGTTCGATGCGACGTTGGTGCCCCACGTTGCCGGGTTGTAGACCGTCTTCGACTTCTTGAACCAGCGCATCACGCCGTTGTACACGGCGGAGTTGACCAGCGGACGGCGGTCGCTCATGTCTTCGATGGCGCTCCACACAGAACCGTTGACGATCTTGCCTGCCAGTGCGCCGTAGGTCGGCGAGTCGGGCAGTTGCACCCACTGGTGGCGGTTGCGGAACAGACCCTTCACACGCTCAGACTTGGCTTCATCAGCGCTCAGCTTGATGACTTGGCCTTCCTTGATCTTCTTCGTCCACGATGCTGCCTCGGTGTTGGGGACGAACTTGCCACCCTTGTACTCGCCGTTGAGCACGGCGTTGAGGTCGTCGAGGTTGTCGAACGCCACAGCGTTGGGCGTGCCGGGCTCATAGCTTGCCAGCGCTTCCGTCAGACGGTTGGCCGAGTAGCTGTTTGCCAGAATCGACATGGTGTTCTGCAGGGCGAAGCCGAGGTCTTGCCCCTTCTTGGCTTGCAGTGCCTGCTTGGCGTCCAGACGTGCGGTGAAGCGGTAGCCACCCTTGTCCTTCTCCTTGACGTCCCACAGGTAGTTGCGGTCGGGGATCAGCTGGGTGCCGTCAGCAGCCAGTGCCGGGCGGCCGTCCTTGGCCAGCAACTCCGCAGACATGAACTCGTCGGGCTTGAGCTCGGCCAGAATCTGTGCAGCCTCAGCCTTGGTCTTGGCGTTATCCAAGCGGCGCTTGAGCGCAGGCGTCAGTTTAAACAGCCCAACGAACTGGTCGGTCAGCACCGGGTCGCCGTTCTCATCAGGGCGGAAGCGGACTGCATCAGCGTTGACTTCGTCCTTGGTGCGGCTGGAGATCAGCTGGCTGATGTTGCGTGCGCCGAAGGATTGGCTGGCGAGCTGGCCGACGTTCTCTGCAAAAGCCAAGCCCTGCGAGAAGTTGACGCCGCCGCGCCACTTGCCACCTTCACCCTCGGTGCCAGCGTAGGCGTCACGTTGCTTGGGCTCACGCAGAGCCTTGGCGTATTCCCACCACTTTTCAATCGTTGCATCTGCCAAGTCCTTGAGGATTGTGTCGTCAGTTGGAAACTTGGGTGCGGGCTTCTGGCCGCGCAGATTTGCCAGCTTGGCGTCCATGTACTCGAGCACTGCGACAGATTGCTGCGGGGGCAGGTCTGTGAAGTACTTGGCCATTTGTTCGTAGACCATAGAGCCGCCACGGCGGTCATCTTTGGCTTGCACCAGAGCGTCACGCGTTGCAGTCTGCAGACCGAAGTGGGAGTTGATCCATGATGCGACGCGGGCCGCGCCGGGCGAGTTATCCTGAACCCAGTCAGACATCTTCTGCGCTGCGCCTTCCAGCTTGCCCGGCACCTTCGCCCAGCCAAGCGTGTCGAAGAGGAACTTGGACGACACAAACTCAGGCAGCAGCGTCTTGCTGAACTTCTTGTACTGCTCCGTGGTCATCGGGTTCTGGAACTGGCCGGTGGCAGCATCAGAGTCTTTGCGCGGGATGGCCGAGCCGGACTGCACCGTGGCCTCCAGCACATTGCCTTGGCCTTTTACCGGGGCGGCCCTACTTGCACGCTCCAGCAACGCAAGGGTGGTGTCCAAGACATCGCCAGCAACCGTGTTGGGTTTGCCCAGCATGCGGGACATGACGGCCTTGATGTATTGCCATATCTTGAACGCTGATTGACGGAACGACTGCGGCACACCCTTGGTAGGCATGGCCTGCAGTGCTTTGCGGAAGTCATTGAGCGTGGTGCCGTATGACACCAGTTCCAGCACAGCATCGAGCTCGTTCTTCTCAGCCACCAGCTTCTTCAGCAGGTCTTGGACTTCCTTGGCCTTGCCGGTCAGTTCCCCTTTGAAGTTGACGACATCCTTCAAGGACTTCTTCAACTGCATGACCATCGGGTCTTTGGGGTTCTTGTAGATGAACGACTGCAGCGCGGCGTGCAGCGCTTCGTGCAGTGACACCTCGGGCGAAGCCGTGCGGTGCAGGTAGACCGTGTCAGTCTTGGGGTCGTAGCGGGAGTTTCCGTCGTCGATGAACTTGAGCTTGGTCTGGCTGCCTTGTCCGAGAAGAACGTCTCGCACTGTTCCGCCCAGCATGCGCTCAAACGGCGTGCCATGGTTGCGCAGGTAGTTCAGCACAGCCGGAAGGCCGTAGACTTTTTCGCCCGGGGCTTTCTTGTTGAGCCCAGCGACGCCTTCAGTGGCTGCCGTCTCCAAAGGAGATGGTTCACCAGTTTTCTCACGTGCCACACGGACTTCGCCGCTACGGATGTCAGCCATATCAGGCTGCTCGCCCATAAACGCTTCGCGCTTGGCAGCAGCCCACGCCTGAGACAGCATGACTTCAAGGTTCTTGACATCCTCAGACACACCACGCTTTTGCCCCTTGGATGCGAGCTTGCCTTGCACCAAGTCTTTGACAAGGCGGACGACGGCTTCCACATCCTTGGCATTGCCGCCCACTGCGGTGCCGAGTTCAGCCAGTGCAGCTTGGACGCTCGTTGCCGACATTTGCAAAGCGGAAATTTGCTCATCGGACGCCTGTTCAGGCGTTTTCTTTTTGTATTCCGAAGCCTTGCTACGGCGAGAAAACACATTGCCGCCCAGAGTCGAGTATGCCTTGTACGCGCCTGCGAAATTGCGCAAAGCGTCAACGATTGCATTGGCCTGCTCGGTGGCGGCTTCTTTGCCTTGGACGAGCGAGTCGCGGATGTTGGCCAGAGCAATCTGATTGAGTGACGTACGACCGGGTGCCTTCACCGTGCTGGGGCCAGTGACGGAGGCGGGCAATGCTTTGCCAGTGTTGGTACTATCAGCTGCGTCAAGAATGCGCTGCAGTGACTTTGTCTCGCTCGCTGAAAGGGCCCCCGTCACAACCGGTGCGACGGGGGTAACGGCGCTTTCGGCACCGGGGGGAGGAGAACCAACTGGGACTTCAGGCTGCGGACGCTCAGACAACAGCGACGACGGGGCCGCTGGTGCCGGGGCCGGAACCTGGAAACTGCGGGCGGGGGCAACAAGGTTAAACGAGCGCGGAGCCATCTGCGACTCAGGCTGCGGGGTGATGGGCGACACACGGGGAATCGCGCCTTTACCAGACGGCCCACGGAGTGCTTGCTGCTGGCGGCGGGTAAGTTTGCCAGTGACAGGCTGAGGCAGTTCGGCCTGCATCTTCTGCCACTCTTGGCCCATCTCATCGAGCTCGATAAGCTTGCGCTTTTTCTCAACTTGCAGCTCTTGCCACTGGCCGCCAACTTCCTGCGCAGCCTGCAACCCACGGACTTGGGGTGCCATGACTTCTTGGGCTTGCTGGCCGACATCTTGCGCAGCCATGAGGCCAGCTGCACGCTGGCCTTCCAAATCTTGGTACTGCTGGCCCACGCCAGCGATGCGCTCGTCACGCAGACGAGTCAGGTCTTGCTCAACCAGTTGTTGTTGCTCCAGCGAACCGAACGGCTGTGGTATGTTGAGACCGGCCATGCCCTCTTCGACGGCACGCTGCTGCTCGAGAGACCCAAACGCACCACCTTGCAAACCGGGTAGCTCTTGTGCTTCCTTGCCCATCAGGTCGATCTGGGCGTTGCGCTCTTCGATCTTTTGCTGCTCTTCAGCTTGGCGGAGCGCCTCGTTGCGGGCTTCCTCGAGCTTAATCTGTGAGTTGAACCACTGGCCAATGTCCTGCTCACCAACGCCTTGGCGGCGAGCCTCGGTCATCACGATGTCCATTGCCTTGCTGCGCACTGCCGGGTCAGTGTTTTCCCCATACAGGGCATCTTTGAGAACCTCAGCGCGTCGCGAACGTGACACGTGACTACCAAGGGCCAAGGGGCCCAGCAGTGCGGTCAGGCCAATGCCGCCCAGTGCGGACTGGCGGGCGATGGCTCCGAGGTCTTCAGGCGCAGCTCCGTAGGCTCTTTCCACCATGGATGTGCCCACGTCTTGGGCAACCTCTGTTGCGGGCTGAACCACCATGTTGGTGGCCAGACCTTTGAGGAACGGCTTGGCGACGCCTGTCTCGGTCAGGGCTCCAGCGACACCGGCCGTGGTGCCAGCGCGGCCCAGAGCGGTTGCCAAGGGGCGTGCAGCACGCATACCAACGGCAGTGGCGATGCCCTCAAGCGGGCCTTGGATCATGCCCACACGACGTGCGGCAGCGGCTGCTTCGTCTTCGGGTATACCCTGACTGACCAACTTGTCGAAGGTCTCTTGAGCGCTGGAGGTACCGAACAGAACAGCAGCGGCTGCCGGGGCGGCAACTTGTCCGCCGGGGACGAATGCTAAGGGCGCTGTAGCCAGCACAGGGGCTAGGCCACGGGCACCAGAGATCAACGCCTCAGCAGCGACTCCACGGCCACGCATGTCGGGCTGGTATCCGGGTGCACGAGCCTCAGCGGCTTGTGCCATCTCGCGCCCGTACTCGGGGGCAATGCCGGTGTACTGCAAGCCTTGGCCAACCATCTTGGGCAGGTCAACGACCGCGCCACCCACTGCCTGCCGACCCATCTCTGACAGCGTACTGCGCGGCTTCAGGCCAAGGTCAGTGGCTACCGTTTCATAGCTCTCACCCAGTCGTTTGCTGTAGTCGCGTACAAGCTCTTCATCAGACATACCGCGCATTGAAGCGGGTACAGCCGACCGCAGGTCTTCGAGGGTGTAGATAGGCACAGCGGCTCCTTAGTCGTAGAACCCCATGGACGCAGCGCGAAGTTGCTCGGCAGCAGAAAGCGGTTCATTCCTGCGCATTTTATCCGCTAAATACCGAACTGCGGCAGTGTCCAGACCAGCCGCCACGGAGCGACCAGCGGATTGCAGCGCAGGAACCAGTTGCGTGATTGGCGCAGCATCTCCGGCAGGAGGTGGATTGGCAATGGGTCTTCCGCGCACATCCACGTACGGGTTGCGTTCACCACCAGTTCTCAGCCCAGTGGGGGCCGCAGCGGGTGCGGGGGCCGGTGCAGGAGCGGCGGGGGGCGTAGGGGTCAAGCCCTGAGATTCCGACGAACGATCGCCAGCATACACATCCTGTCGGCCGCCGAAGCCAACAGCTTCAGGCGGGATGCCCTCTGCGCGAAGCAGCGCAACTTTTTCAGCTGTCGTCTTGGCGCGATCCCACTTAGGATTCTTGAGCAGGTCTTTGTAGCGATCATCTTGATGAGGGGTAAGGGACTTTGCCAGCCCCGGCTGCTTGGGCTGAACGATCTTGCCCATCTGCGTGGCACCGATGGCGTACTCACGAGTCCACTGATTGAATAAATCGGTAGCCTTTTTTGTATCCCCACGTGCATCCGCGTCCGAGATTTCCATGCTCAACTTGTTCAGTTTCTCGACGGTGGAGGCATCCATCACCTTTGCAGCTTTGTCTTCGTTAGCCTTAGCTTGACGCAGCTTAGCGTCTGCACGGTAGTTGTCTGCGGCGGCCAAGTCTTTCGCGATGCTCGCGCGTTTGGTTTCCAAGTTGAGCGTGAAGTCAACGATGGTGTCCGGTGCGTTCGCTGCAGTGCTGAGGTACTTGGTAACTTCAGCCTCTGAACCCGTGAACGCGACGCCGCCAATGGCCTTGCCGGTCTTTGTGTCCACACGCTGCAAAGAGATTTGGCCATTCTTGCCGGGGATGGCTTCAAAATGCGAGCCGGGGTCAAGCAACTCGCTGTCCTTGTGAATCTGCAAAAGCTCTTGGTAGCCCTTACCCTGCGTCAATTTCTCGAGCATGGCAGAGTTGTTTTTCAGCTCGGTCACGTTGATACCGGTGATGTCGGAGGCAACCTTGAATCGCTCCGAGGTTGTCATCTTCAGCTCTTTGGTCTTGGCAGAAATGTCCGCAAACGTAGCGTTTGGATTCTGCGAGTACCACTCGGAGAACTGCTTGGAACGACCAGTTACGGCGGCCTTTTCCTCAGCTTCGCCAAGCTGATATTTTCTTAGTTGTTGCTCAGTCAGAAAACCCTGCTGTGCACGGTCTTCGGCGGTAACGGCACGACCTTCAGCAGCAACGGCGCGTTGTTCTTGGGCGGCTGCCAAGCGCATACGCTGGGCCTCAAGGGGGTTGCGCAATGCTACAACATCAGCAGCGGCAGTGTAACGGGCGGCATCGATTTCAGCCTGAGTAGGCTGGCGGTTAAACGTCTGATTGCCAATCTGATATGTAGACAAGCCAACACGCTGCCCGGCTTGAGGCATAGTCGGTGCGTACATCGCGGGGTTGAACGGAGCTTCACCCGGAGCGGTGTTACCAAACATAGCAGCATCTTGTGCTGCCAGTCCTTGAGTTTCGGCTTGTGCACGAGAGATTTCGTCTGGTGTAGCTTGACGCGCCTGAACTTCTTGCGGCGTTAAGCCCATGGCTTTCTCAAGGTCTAAGCGTTCCTTGGTTGCGTAGTACGTATCGAGTGCATCTTTTGCTGCACGTGAACCGGCTTGAAAACCTGCTGCCCATCCCATAGTGCTCTCCTTAAACTTCAATCATCTCGATGCCCAACCCTGCGTAGTTGACGGCCTTGTAGCCGTCCGGCATCGTGAACACAAACTCGGGGAATTTCTTCTCGACATCGTCGGCCATGACACCGAGGAACGTCTTCGTGCCGCCTTTGTACTTGAACTCGTACAGCGGGAGCATGGTTCGCTCATCGCGGCCAACCAAGTGAATGTCTTCCTTGAGGCGGCGGTCTGACCTTGCGATTCCAGCAGCACCAAGTTGAGAGCCCGCACCCAGGAGTGAGCCGTACATTTCACCTTGTGCGTTGAGTCCAGCGTTGTAGATGTTTGCTTGTGCGCCGAGAATGTTGCCGTAGCCTTGGACGCCAAGGCCGTAGCCTGCTTGGGAGGTTGCGCCACCCTGCGCCATACCAGCCATGTACTGGTTGCCCGGCATAGCAGCCGTTGCACCAGCGGCAGAGCCTGCATTCGTGGATAGGCCATACGCTGCGGTGGACGCTCCCGGCAAGTTGCGGCCCAGACCAGCCACGTCCAGTTTGCGAGCGTAGCCTGTTGCTTCTGCCTGACGGCGTGCGTTGTTCATGCCGCCTGCCTGCATTGCGGCTAGACCCATAGCGTTGGAGTTTGCCATCGCCAGCGCGGCGCCAGAGGAGGGGTTGATACCACGGCGAGCCATATCGCGCATCGTCTGCCCTTGGACGGACTGGAACGCCTGCGCGGCATCGGCCGACGCCTTCTGGGCCAGCTGCTGTCTGTAACCTTCCGTATTAAAATTAGTCACATCGGAGACCAAGCCTTGCTCGATTGGCCGGAATGTGCTCTTCATGTAGTCGTAGTACTCTTGCCCTTGCTTGAGACCCGCCTGCTGCACAGCTTCTTGACCGGCAACAATGCGCTCATACAACGGCTTCATCTCGTTGTACTGGGTCTGTGCAAAATCAAGCTGCCGATTGCTGATGCGTTCAGCTGCAGCAACGCCCCGCTCAGTGGCTGCTGCCAACTGGGTATAGTCCGGTGCCGGTTGCGATTTACCACCCATGTGTCACTCCTTGCGCAGCCAACGACACTTGTCGGGCCACATTACCAAAATCTGCATATCGGCGTTCGGAGCGCCGTCCCTCATGACAAACTCTTCTTCAAACCCGAGATGCTTGTCAAACGCAATGATGTGCGGCTCGTTAGTCGGCACCATGCCCGTCAGCCGTTTGAGCCTGCAGTAGTTGAACGCGTAGTCACACACTGCCTCAAACAACGGGATGATCATCTTCGTCTGTTGCGCTATCGCTATGTGGCATGTAGCGTTCGCACCATTGAAGTTGTTTATCACGACCCCGGCGATTACCTGATCGCCGCTCACCACGCCCAAAGCGTAAAAGCTACCCCAATCAGCTCCTTGCCCCACCTTGCTGGCTACCCAAGCGCCAATGCGCTCTTTCTGATCTAGGACAAGTTCTGCCATATCCTGTATTATGCCCCGTGTTGTTGGTAACCGCCAGCCTAAATCTCTGTCCAGTCGAGGTCGGGAAACTCCTCAGCCAGCACCGTGTAGGCGTGTTTCAACAAATCTTCCGGTTGCGGCGTCGGCAGCGGGTACGTGT
>JACCED010127101.1_pt1 | contig 29231 bp, 20 predicted proteins | sample 7455021 | NCBI WGS metagenome assembly JACCED01 (sample SAMN15323456, study PRJNA562643) | freshwater metagenome | isolation source: river surface water | place: USA:Blue River Watershed | collected 2017-08-19 | reverse complement strand
TCACCAAGGAGGGCGACGGCATCGTACGTGAGGCCTCCGCCTACTACGGAGCTCCCCTTGGCAAGGACGGGTTCATCTACACCTCGATCTTCTCCCGGGACCGTGGCGGTACCAACCGCTCCCAGCCCGATACCCGCCAGCAGTATTTCGGTCGCGTCACCGCCACGGGTGCGGCCAATACCCTGAATGGCAACCTAGGCACCGGTCTGGCGCCGGCTAACGCCACCTATACGTTGGATCCCCGCGAGGCCGGCTTCGCCCGCCTGAACCATTGGCAGGGCGACTCCGAGACCCGCGACCAGGGTCTGTTCCTGAACGGCGAGGTCCCGGTCGACGCCGGCACCACCGCCTACGTCTTCGGCGGTTGGACCAAGCGCGACGGCAAGTCCGCCGGCTTCTTCCGCCGCCCGGGCGACGACCGCACCGTGCGCGCCATCTACCCGAACGGCTTCCTGCCCAAGATCAATTCCGACATCACCGACCAGTCGCTGGGCGGTGGACTCCGCGGTAAGGCGGGCGCTTGGAACTGGGATGCCAGCTCCCAATGGGGCGCGAACGAGTTCGTCTTCACCATCACCGACACCGCCAACGCCACTCTAGGGGCCAACAGCCCCACGCGGTTCCGCGCAGGGGCCCTCGAGTTCTCCCAACTCGTGAACAACCTCGACCTGACGGGCTCGGTTGACGGCGGCTTCCGCGCACCGGTCAAGGTGGCGCTCGGCGCCGAGTTCCGGCGCGACCGTTACCAGATCAAGGCCGGTGAGCCCGACTCATACCGCGACGGCGGCGTCCGTATCCTCGACGGCCCGAACGCCGGCAACCTCGCCGCACCCGGCGCCCAGGTGTTCCCCGGCTTCCGCCCGAGCGACGCGACTAGTCAGGCGCGCAGCAACTGGGGCTTCTACGTCGATATGGAGAACGAGCTCGCCTCCAACTTCACCGGCACGCTCGCCGCTCGCTACGAGGATTATTCCGACTTCGGCTCCAAGGCCACCGTGAAGACTTCCGGCCGGCTTGCCCTCTCGAAGGCCGCCGCTCTGCGCGGTTCCGCGAGCACCGGCTTCCGCGCCCCGCACCTGGCCCAGCAGTGGTTCTCGTCGACGGCGACGAACTTCATCGGCGGCGTCCCCTTCGACAACAAGACGTTCCCGGTGGCCGACCCGGTTGCGAAGCTCATGGGCGCCACGCCGCTCAAGCCCGAGTCCTCGGTCAACTTCTCCATCGGCACCACGTACGCCGCCAAGGGCTTCTCCTTCGCCCTCGATTTCTACGAGGTGACCATCGAGGACCGCATCGTCCTGTCCTCCACCTTCATCGACCCGAGCGGCGTTTCCCTGATCAAGGATTTCCTTGCCCGGAACGGACAGTCGCAGGCCATCGGTGGACGTTTCTTCACCAACGCGGTGGACACCCGCACGCAGGGTGTGGACCTCGATATGCACTACACGATCCGTCCGGCCGGCCTCGGCAAGATGACCTTCAACCTGGGCGCCAACCACAACCGCACCAAGGTCACCCGTGCCGCGGCCACGCCGTCGGCCCTTCAGGCGCTCACCCTCATTCCGCTCTTCGACGTCACGGAGCGCACCCGCATGGAACGCGGTCAGCCGCGGGATAATCTGAACCTCGCCCTGCGCTGGGAGCCCACCAGCCAGTGGTCGACCCACCTCCGCTTCGTCCGTTACGGCGAGGTCACTGCTTCGGCGACCGACAATAGCGGTTGGGCGCAGGCCCGCATCGACGCCCTCACGCCGGGCTACAACGTCGCCTTCGAGCCGGCGGTGCCCAGCATCAATGCCTCCGGAGCGCCGGTGGCCACGACCCAGAAGCAGGTGCTGCAAACGTTCGACCCCAAGTGGGTCACCGATCTCGAGGTCTCCTACCGCATGGGACGTCGTTTCTCGATCTCCGTCGGCGCAAACAACCTCCTCGATGTTTATCCGACCACGAACATCCGCTCCACCGCCGCCTTCCAGGGCAGCGACAACGTCGGCATCTTCCCGTACAGCGGCATTTCGCCCTTCGGCTTCAACGGGGCCTTCTACTATTCGAAGGTATCGCTGAAGTTCTGAGGCCGGCGAAGTTTCAACAGAAAGAGGCAGGGCGCTGAGCCCTGCCTCTTTTTTTCGCCCATCGCGGAGGGGATCCGAAAAGGTTCAGTTTCGCGAGGAGGGTCGTTTCTCGTCCTCGAAGACGGTCTTACCCGACGTGTCGTGGAGTCGTAGGGTGAAGATGGGCGCCTCGTTGCGCAGCGCGACCTCGCCCGAGAGGTAGCCGCCGTGGCGGATCCGGAGGAAGCGGTGCTGCGGGCGCGGGTTTTCCTCGTTCCAGCCGCCGGCATGCCGGTCTGATGCGGGGCCCACGCTCCACTCCTCGACCCCGGTCTTCGGGTCGCGGGAGACGTACTGCCAGTGACGATCGCCCGTGACCAGCACGAGGTCACGCTGCCGGGCAAAGAGGGCCCGCACCCGCTCGCCTTCGTCGCGATAGCCCGCGTTGGAGAGGTTGTCGTCCTTTGTCGCCCGATCGGGCCCAACCACGGGGGCCGCGGTCACGACGACGCGGAAGGTTGCGTCGGATTCCGTCAGGCTGCGTTCCAGCCACTCCCATTGCTTCGCGCCGAGGATGACCGGGGGCGCCGTCCGGTCGGCCGCCCGGGTACTACGGTGCTCGCGGCCTTCCAGCAGCCAGACTTCAAGATGGCGGCCCCAGCGGATGCGCCGGTACCCGGTCGCGGGCAGCGCGGTCTGCTCGCGGAACAGCCGCAGGCCGTCCTCGAACGTAAGGTCCCCGTTGCGGTCTCCGGGGCGCGAGTCGTCGGTGAGCGTGTCGTGGTCGTCGCGCATGAAGAAGGCGCCCGCCTGCCGGTGGAAATCGCGCAGCGTGGGCAACGCGTACATGCGGGCCCAGTGGTAGCGCGCCAGCGTCTCGTTCAGCGCGTGCACGGGACCGTGGTCGTAATAGACCACGTCGCCCGTGTTGATCATGAAGTCGGGGCGGCCGCGCAGCATCGACGGATAGATCTCCAGCCCGTCGGGTCGGTCCTGATCCTCGTATTGCTGGCACGACATCACCGTGAAGCTGGCGCCGGCGGAAGCGGCCGGCAGAGGTGCGGTACGGAAGTTGCCCTGAAGGTTGCTGGTTGCGGCGTCATCGCCGACTGGCCGCGCTTCAACCACGACCTCGTGACGCGTGCCGGGACGCAGCCCGGTTAATTTGACCAAGCGTGTGAAATCAGCCTGCGGATCGACGTCGCCCCATGGCGTCTCGCGCCACGCGGTTTCGCCCGCCGCCCGGTGACGCACGCGGGTTTGGCCGGCGACACCGATCGCGGCGCCGCGGATCGATCCCCAATCGGCGCCGTCGGGGAACGCGATGCGCGGACGTCCGCGCGGGTACATCGCGTTATCCCTCGGAGCGCGTTCCTCGCCGGTGGCGGCATCAACAACGGTGACCCGGGGCAGCGGACGATCGGCCGCGGCGGCCGCGGGGTCGCGCGTGACCCGGGTCCAGACGACGATCGCTTCGGCCGAAGGCTCAACGAGCTTGAAGCCCGTGGCTTGATGAACCGGCGCGGCAGCGGCTGAGGCTGAAGTCAGGCACAGCAGGAAGTGAAGAGTAGGGCGAATCCGGGGCATGGGATAGGCCGCTCACCATTAGTCATCCGGCTCCCGGTGCGATGAGAAATCCGCTCATCAGCAACCGGTCCAAGGACTCGTGGGTGCAGCGTGAGCGGGCTTGCGACGGGTGGGGGGACTTGCTTCTTCAACTTCGGGCGGTCTACCGGCCCCGCATGATCTCAAGGAATCTTGGAATGCTCCTGATGCTCGTGGCCGTGGCCTCGGGCCAGATTGGTCCCGGAGCGGGACAGCCGGGTGCGGCGCCATCGACTGCCCCTGCGATCGACGACCTGGCGCTTGTGCCCGAGAAGATGGAGATTCTCCACGAGGCGACGCCTGGACAGGTCGAGCACACTTTCACCTTCCGGCTCCGTAACGCGTCGGCGGCGCCGGTGGTCGTCGATGACGTCAAGACCTCCTGCGGCTGCACCGTCGCGGATGCCGGAGCGACCTTGGGTGATTCCCCCTGGGGAGAGCCGGGAGCTGCCGCTGGTCCTCGACTTGCGTGGGCGCTCGGGTGAGGTCGTGAAGACCGCGACGGTCGAGACCCGCCGGGGCCGGAGGATCCTCACGATGCGAACGCGCATTCCGGCCACTGCAGCGGCGGCGTTTCCGGCGTCGTCAGCGCCCGATCAGCAGATGCGTGACTTCAACCTCTCGGTCGCCAAGGCCAACCGCCAAGCCGTCTTCGGCGGCGATTGCGCGCGGTGCCATTTCCTGCCGGCCGTCGGTCAGACCGGCGCGACGCTTTACCAGGCGGCCTGCGGCATCTGCCACGACGCCTCGCACCGCGCCTCGTTCGTTCCCGGCCTGCGTGAATTGCAGCGACCCGTCGACCGCGATTACTGGCGCACCGTCGTCGTCGCCGGGAAGCACGGCACGCTCATGCCGGGCTTCTCCACCGACATGGGCGGCCCTTTGACGCGGCCGCAGATCGACTCCCTCGTCGAATACCTCGTCGCGACTTACGCGGTGAAGAAGTAGGTCCCGCCCGAACGGGGTCAGGGCGTTCAGTGTTTCTACGGCGTTCACGTCTGAACATTGAACGCCCTGACCCCCATTGGGCCGGTCACCCGATTTGCGCCGGGTCGTAGTGGTCCCAGAAATCCTTCAAGTCGGGGTCCTGCAGCGCGGCTTCCTTCCAGTCCGCTTTCAGCTGGCACGCGCGATCGAGGGAACGTTTCGCCGCCCTGAAATCGCCGAGGAGACAGTAATAGCAGGCGAGGTTGAAGTGGAGCACGCCGAGCTCCGGATGCAGGCGTTTGGCTGTAAGGAGGACGTCTCGCGCGCCCTGGATCATGTTCAGTTCTCGCAGTGCGTAGGCCCAGTGGATCCAGCCGCGCGAGTCGGTCTCGTGCCGGCGAGCCAGCTCCTTGGCGATGCGGAGCAGTCCCTCCCAATCGCGCCTCTCGAGGCAGAGTTCAGCTTGCGCCGCCAGCACGTCGGCCAGTTTCCGGTCCGTGCGGGGAATGCCGCGGAGCTCCGCTGACGCCGCCTCCAGCATCCCAAGACCGAGGTAGCCGGTGGCGAAACGCAGGCGTACAGCGGTCGTCCTCGGACTGGCACGCCGTCTCCTTCGCGCGGGAGTCGTCGGATGGTCGGAGGTGGCGGCGCTTTCCACGCGGGCACTCGGCTTGATCCTGGCCCTTCCGTCAAGCCGCCGCGGCGGTCACCAGTCCGTGCTCAAGCCCCGATCGCGCCGACCGAGTCCAGCTTCAGTGCGACGCGGCCGGTGCGGCGGCTGGCGGTCAGGTCGATGGTGAAGCGCGCTTCCCAGTCGTTGGCTTCCTGTGGGTCGACCAGCACCTGTGCCAGTCCCAACGATCGCCCGGGTTCCTCTTCGAGCCAATGCGTGTGCTTGGTGGACCGGCCCTCGGGGTCGAGCCGCAGGCGGCCGCGCGCATCGAAGTACGCGCCGAAGAGGGTCTCGGCGCGCCTGGCGGCCGCGGGATCCTCCGCGGCGCCCAGCCGGTCGGCCACCGCCTCCCAGTCGCGGGCGGCGGCGTCCTGCAGGACTCCCAGCACCGCCACGCGCGCCAGTCGGCGGAATGCGGCGCGGTCGCGGGTGATGTCGGGCGGTGGGCGTGGCGCGGTTGGCTCGGCGGAGGGGGACGCGCCGGGGTGAAGCAGGTTCTCCCATTCCTCGAGCAGGCTGGAGTCCACGCCCCGGATCAGCTCGCGCAGGTGGTCCTCCAACTCGAGGAGCGCCTCGGTCTTGGCGCCGACGGGCACGGTCTGTGCGAGCACCTTCCACACCTGCGAAAGGTGGCGCAGCAGCAGACCCTCGGAGCGCTGCAGGCCGTAGTCGCGCACGTAGTCATTGAAGCCGAGGAACCGCTCGACCATTTCGCGCGCGATCGACTTGGGTCGCACGTTTTCGCCGCCGACCCACGGGTGCGCGGCGGCGAACGCGTTGAACGTGTCGTAGAGGAAGTCCCGCAGCGGCTTGGGATGTTCTATCTCCTCGAGCTTCTCCATCCGCTCTGCGTGGTCGGCGCCCTGGGCGCGCAGCTCGGCGAACTTCTCGGCCTTAAGCTTGTCGACCTGCCGGCGCAGGATGGCGTCGGGATCCTCGACGATCGCCTCGCAGAGCGTGAGCACGTCAAGCGGGTAGGACTCGGCCGCCGGATCCAAGCGGGGCAGGGTATCGAGCAGGTAAACGGAGAGCGCCTGATGGAGGGAGAAGTCCTCCTGCAGCTCGACGTTGACCCGCACCTTGGCTGCTTGCGGACGCTCATCGGGTTTCCGCGTGCCCAGTTCCACGATCCCGCGCTCGACGAGCGCGCGGAACAACTGCCAGCCGCGGCGGAAGAGCAGGCGCTTCCGGTGCGGGGTCTCATGACATTCCCGAATGAGGCGGCGCAGCTCGCGGCAGCCATCGCCAGGCCGGCTGAGCATGAGCAGGAGCATCCCGTGCGTGAGCTCAAAACGAGACTGCAGCTCCTCGCAGGGCGCGGTGCGAAGCCGCTCAAAGGTGCGCTCGTCCCAGCCGACCGCCCCTTCGGGCGGACGTTGCCGCACGACGGCGCGCTTGCGGCCGGGGTTGGCGGCGGCCTTTTCCTCGGCGCGCTTGTTCTCGATCACGTGCTCGGGGGCCTGGGCGATGACGTAGCCCCGGTCGTCGAAGCCGCGGCGGCCGGCACGACCGGCGATCTGCCGGAAGTCGCGTACGCTGAGCACCGCCGCCTTCTTGCCGTCGTATTTCCAGAGTTGGGTGAAAAGGACCGTGCGGATCGGCACGTTGATGCCGACGCCGAGGGTATCGGTCCCGCAGATGACCTTGAGCAGCCCCTTCTGGGCGAGCTGCTCGACCAAGATCCGGTAGCGCGGCAGCAGTCCCGCGTGGTGCACGCCGATGCCGTGGCGGAGCCAGCGCTGGAGGTCCTTTCCGAACGGACTCGTGAAGCGCGCGCCGGACAGGGCCTCCTGCAGCGCGGCCTTTTCTTCGCGCGTGCAGACTGCGAGGCTCATGAAGTCCTGCGCCGCCTCGCTCGCGGCCCGCTGTGTGAAGTGGACGACGTAGACCGGCGCGCGCTTTAACTGAAGCAGTTCGCCGATTTTTTCCGCGAGGGGTGTCTCGGAGTACTCGAACTCGAGCGGCACCGGACGGCGGTCGCCGCGGACGGTCACGCACGGGGCGCCCGTGCGGCGTGCGATCTCCTCCTCGAACGGCGTGGTCGAGCCGAGCGTGGCCGACATCAGCAGGAACCGCGCGTTCGGCAGCGTGAGGAGCGGTATCTGCCAGGCGGTGCCGCGGCCCGCGTCGCCGTAATAGTGGAATTCATCCATCACCACCGCGCGCAGGTCGCAGTCGGCGCCGCGGTGGAGCGCGATGTTGGCGAGGATCTCGGCGGTGCAGCAGAGCACTGGCGCGCGCGGGTTCACGCTGGCATCGCCCGTCATGAGGCCGACGTTGTCCGGCCCAAATTCGCGGCAAAGCGCGAGGAACTTCTCGTTCACGAGCGCCTTGATCGGGCAGGTGTAAACGCCGCGTTCACCGCGGCACAGGGCGCGGAACAGGGCGGCGCTGGCGACGAGCGACTTTCCCGAGCCCGTCGGGGTGTTCAGGATGACGCTGCTTCCCTCGTGGAGCGCGAGGATGGCCTCCTCCTGCTCCGGGTAGAGCTCAAGTCCGCGGGCGGCGGTCGCCGCAAGGAATCGGTCGAGGATGGCCGACGTATCGGGCGCACCCCCGCCGGGCGCGGCGAAGGGCGCGAGCGGGGCAGCGGCCTCGGCGCCGGTCGGCATCTTGACGGGCGCCGCGGAGCGCGGCTCAGAGCTCGGAGCAGGCAGACGGCTTCAGGAAACGCGCGGTGTTTCGGGAGGTGTTCCCGGCGTAACGCGGGTCGTCCTTCATCTTCTGCCAGCGCGGGTCGGGGCCGAACTTCTTCCAGCCCGCGAGGTGCGAGGCGAGATCGGGCCCGCTCGTGATGTAGCGCAGATGGGGAAGGTTGGGGCCGCTCAGGGCCTGGCCGAAGAAGAGCGGCGACATCCCGAGGTCGCGCATGATCTCGGTCTCGCCGTCATCGAACATCGCCATCTTGCTGAGGGCCTTCACCTCGCTGTGGCTCTCGTAGTCGCGCATCTCGAACACGCGGCCGGGCGCGCGGGAACGGGAAAACGCGGGGATTTCCATCTTCGGCATGCTGCGGAAGGCGCGGAGCAGCCAGCTGTCGACGCGCTCGAAGGCCGGCGAGGCCTTTTCGGCATTCAGGTGGGCGGCGCCCGCGGCGCGTACGGCCGGGTCATCGTTGATCTCGGCGCTCACGCCCGCGTAGGTGTCGAGCGAGGCATAGGGAATCAGCACCCAGACCGGTGAATCGGCGAGCGGCTCGGCGGTCGCCTTCGGCTTGTCGACCTTCAGTTCGGTGAAGACACCCACGTTGCGGACGCCGCGGCGCGCGAGGGCAGGGAGGAAGGCTTTCTCGAGGTAGGCCTCAAGCGGAGCCCGCGAGGCGCTGGCCTTGAGCCGCGTGTCGGCCTTCAGGTGATAGCAGCGCAGGTCGTAGTATTCACGGGAGCCGGCGGCCGGTGAGGCAGGCGCGGCGGAGGCGCGGGTGCCCGCGGCCGCGAGGGCGGCGCCGGCGGTAAAGGACGTGGCGAGGAAGTCGCGGCGGGAGGTGTTCATGGGGAGGTGGGCGCAACGTGGGATGCGCGCCCGCCGCGTGCAAGAATTGGTTCGCGCCGCGACGGGGCCGATCCTTGCCTTCCCGCGCACGCAGTTTTTTCCGACAAATCATGTCCACGCAGCTCCCCTCTATCGCGTTCATCGGCACCGGCGTCATGGGCCGCAGCATGGCCGGCCACCTCCAGAAGGCTGGCCACGGCCTGCATGTCTTCAACCGCACCCGCGCCAAGGCGGCGGCGTTGCTCGAGGCCGGCGCGCGCTGGCACGATACCGCCGGTGCGGCGGCGGCCGAGGCCGACATTGTGATCACGATGCTCGGCTTCCCGAGCGATGTGGAGGCGACCTACCTCGGCGCCGGCGGCATCATCGAGCGCGCGCGTCCGGGGGCGCTGCTCATCGACATGACGACCTCGAGCCCGCTGCTCGCGCGGCGGATCGCGGAGGCGGCGGCGAAGCGCGGCCTGGAGTCACTCGACGCGCCGGTCTCCGGCGGTGACCTTGGCGCGCGGGAGGCGCGGCTCGTGATCATGGTGGGCGGCTCGGAACCGGGGTTCTCCCGGGCGCGGCCGGTTTTCGATCTGATGGGTAAGAACATCGCGCGCCATGGCGGGCCGGGTGCCGGCCAGCATTGCAAGATGGCGAACCAGATCGCGGTGGCGGTCGGCATGGTGGCGTGGGTCGAGGCGTTGGCCTACGCCCGCAAGGCCGGGCTCGATCCGGCGGCGGTGCACGCGAGCATCAGCGGCGGTGCGGCCGGGAGCTGGGCGCTCACCAACCTCGCGCCCCGCGCCCTGGCGGGGAACTTCGATCCCGGCTTCTACGTGAAGCACATCATCAAGGACATGAAGATCGCCCTCGACAGCGCGGCGGAGCTGAAGCTCGACGTCCCCGGCCTCGCCGAGGCGAAGCGGCTCTACGAGAAGGTCGCCGCGCACGGCTGGGAGGAGTGCGGCACGCAGGCGCTCTACCGGCTGTACCTCGCGCAGTGACTCGCGCCGACCCGCTTTAAGTTACCCATGAAGCTTTCCCCAGATTTCCGGCGCCGCGTCCTCGCCCGCGAGTGGCTCACCGGCACCTTCCTCAATCTCGGCTCGGCGATGACCGTCGAACTGGCCGGCCTCGCCGGTTTCGACTGGCTGCTGATCGACCATGAGCACGGTCCGGGCGGGCAGGATACTCTCCTGCACCAGCTGCATGCCGCGGCCGCGACGCCGGCCTTCGCCGTGGTGCGCATCGCGCAGAACGAGACCGCGCGCTTCAAGCGGGTCCTCGATATGGGAGCCTCCGGGGTGATGGTGCCCTACGTGAACACGGCCGACGAGGCGCGCGCGGCGGTGTCGGCGATGCGTTATCCGCCGCATGGCGTGCGGGGCGTGGCGAAATTCAACCGTGGCGCCGGGTTCGGCGGCGACTTCGAGGAGTATTACCTGAACTCGCACGAGAGGCTGCTCGGCGTGCTGCAGATCGAGACACCCGAGGCGGTGGCCAACGCCGACGCGATAGCGGCGGTCGACGGCGCCGACGTGCTGTTCGTGGGGCCGACGGATCTCTCCTACAACATGGGCTGCCGGGACCAGCTGGAGAGCCCGGAGTTCACCGCGGTCCTGCGGCGGGTGGCGGAGGCGGCGGCTCGCCACGGCAAGGCGGCGGGCATCCTCGTGCACAACGCCGCCCTGGTCCCGAAGATGCGGAGTCTCGGATACACGTTTGTGGCGCTCGGCAGCGATGGTGGCGCAGCGCGGACCGGCCTGCTCGGCTTCGCCGCGGCGCTGCACGGCAAGACCTGACGGGGGAATTCCGACGATGCGGATCACCGAGATGCACATCACGCCGATCGCGCTCGGCGACCCTCCCTTGCTGAATGCCGCCGGGCTGCACGCGCCGTATTGCCTGCGCACGGTGGTGGAGTTGCGCACGGCCGACGGCCTCTCGGGCTTGGCGGAAGTGCCGGGCAGCGTGGCGGTCGACGCCGCGCTTGCGGCGGCGCGCGACGCCGTGATCGGGGCGGATCCCCGCAACTGGCACGCGCTGCGGGCCAAGGTGGAGGCGCAGGGCGCGCCCGAGACCTCGCGGGCGCGCGGGGACAAGCCGTGGGACGGACGCACGCGGGTGCAGGTGTTCAGCGCGCTGGACGTCGCCTGCCTCGACCTGCAGGGCAAGGCGTACGGCGTGCCGGTCGCCCAGCTGCTCGGCGGCGTCGTGCGTGAGCGCGTGCCTTACTCGGCGTATCTTTTCTACAAGTACGAAGGCGCCGGCGGTGAGATCGGATTCGCCACCGAACCGCGCGCGACCGGCTGGGCGGCGGCGCGGCAGGCGGCGGCGCTTGATCCCGACGGCGTGGTGGCGCAGGCCGAGGCGATGGTCGCCGAGTTCGGCTTCCGCTCCATCAAGCTGAAGGGCGGCTGCTTCGAGCCGGCGCAGGAAGTGGCCGCGATGAAGGCGTTGCGGAAGCGCTTCGGCACGGAGGTTCCGCTGCGGCTGGATCCCAACGCGCTCTGGACGGTGGAGACCTCGATCCGCTGGGGTCGTGAACTCGAGGGCGTACTCGAGTACCTAGAGGACCCCTGTCGGGGGCAGGAAGGCATGGCGCGGGTGCGGCGCGAGGTGAAGTTGCCGCTCGCGACCAACATGTGCACGACCTCGTTCGACGACCTGCCGGGCAGCGCGCGGTCGGGTTCGGAGGACATAATCCTGACGGACCACCATTTCTGGGGCGGGCTGCGCTCTTCGATGGAACTGGCCGCGCATTGCCGGGTGTTTGGCCGCGGGGTCTCGATGCATTCGAACAACCATGCGGGGATTTCCTTCGCCGCGATGACGCATCTCGGTGCGGCGATGCCCAACCTCACCCATGCGCTCGACACCCATTACCCGTGGCAATGGGAGGAGATCATTCAGGGCGGGCGGATCGCGATCGAGGACGGGTGCGTTGCGGTACCCAAGGGTCCGGGGCTCGGCGTCGAGCTCGACCGCGCCGCGCTGGCCCGCGCGCACGAGGCTTACGTGCGTTGCGGCCTGAAGGAGCGCAACGACGAGATCGAGATGCAGAAGAAGGTGCCGGGCTGGAAGTTCGCCGCCACGCGCTGGTGAGCGCGGATTCGCCGATGAAGTTAACTGCCCCGCGTTTCGCCGGACGCACCGCGCTCGTCACCGGTGCCGGCTCGGGCATCGGGCGAGCCATCTCGCTACGGCTGGCGGAGGAGGGGGCCGAGCTCATCCTTCTGGAGGCGCGGGCCGAGGCCGGGGAGGCGGTGGCGGCGGAGATCCGCGCGGCCGGCGGTAAGGCGACGGTGCTTGCGGCCGATGTGACTGACACGGCCGCGATGCGGGAGGCGTTCGCGGGCGTCGAGCGGCTGCACGTGCTGGTGAATAACGCCGGCATCGCGCATGTGGGCAGCGTACTGACGACCACCCCGGAGGACTTCGACCGCGTGTGCGCCGTGAACGTAAAGGGAGTCTACCATGGCCTGCATTTCGGCGTGCCGCGACTGCTGGCCTCCGGCGGCGGCGCGATCGTCAACCTCGCGTCGATCGCCTCGAAGCTCGGGCTCGCCGACCGGTTCGCCTACGGGATGAGCAAGGGCGCGGTGTTGACGATGACACTCTCAGTGGCGCGCGACCTCATCGACCGCGGCGTGCGCTGCAATTGCGTGTGTCCGGCGCGGGTGCACACGCCCTTCGTGGACGGATTCATCGCGCGGAATTACCCGGGCTGGGAGTCGGAGATCTTCGGCAAGCTTTCCGCGGCGCAGCCGATCGGGCGCATGGGCCAGCCCGAGGAGGTCGCGGCGCTGGTTGCATTCCTGTGCTCCGAAGAGGCCGCATTTATCACCGGATCGGCCTACGACATCGACGGCGGCGCGACGCTGCTTAGGTAGGAAGGCGCAGCGCTGGCGGGAGGGTTTAGTTCTTGCTGCCCCGCGGGTTCCGTTTCCGAATTTTCGTCATGGGGTCGTTGCGCAAGGTAGCTGCGCTGGCGTTGGCGGGAATCACTCTCGTGAGTTTTTCCCGCGCCCAGATGCTGGTGTCGTGGAGCGCCTTCGGCAGCGGGGCCTACAACCAAGGGAGCAACTGGCAGAGCGGACTGATCCCGGGCGCCACGGAGGTCGCGTACTTCGGTTCGACGGGTGGCACGGTGTCACTGAACGCGTCCGCGTCGGTGGGCGGTGTGCAGTTTGCCGCTTTTGCGGGGCCGTACACGATTTCCACGTCATCGGGCTCGACGCTGACGATCGGGCAATTCGGCGTGGCCAGCTACGCGTCAGTCAACCAGCAGATCGCCACCCCGATCACCTTCCTTGCCGCCACCACCCCCGTGGTGAGTAGCGGCACGGGCACGCTCACGCTGGGTAGTGCGGGCACGAATCCGACTTCCATCACCCTCAGCCAGGGCGCCTCGCTCTTGTTCAGCGGTTCAGGGCAGGGTGTGGTGCAGGGAAAGCTCACAGGTGCGGGTGGCACGTCCTTTAACGGTGGCGTTTGGACCCTTTGGCAGAAGAACGACTATACGGGTGGTACCACGATTACTCAGGGTAGGGTGACGCTGAACACTGGGGCGTCACTGGCGCCCGGAGCCCCTCTCTCCGTCATCGCCGCGCCCGGGCAGACCGCCACCTTGGATGTGGCGGTTGGGTTCACCAATTCCGTGCCCAATGTGGTTTCCGTCGGCGCGGTGCGTATGGGCGGTGGCGACTCGCTCGCACAGCCGATCATCAGCATCGCGAGCGGGCAACTGATGTTATCCGGCAACCTCACCTCCGAGGCGTTCAATTCGCCGGCGGCCGGAAGAATCTCAAGTCCGGGCAACGTCGGATCGCTTGTGCTCAGCGGAGCTCAATCTTTCTTCGTCCAGGATTCACCCTTCTTGTCACCCGATCTCGTCATCGACGCCCGCATCACGGGCGGATCCTTGGTCAAGCGGGGAACGGGTACCCTCGAGCTTTCGAATTCCAGCAACGGCTATACGGGTGGCACGGTCATCAACCAGGGCGAGCTCAGCCTAACGGCGTCCGGCGCGCTTCCCACGGCCCTGCCGGTGGTGGTCGAGTCGATCGGCGGGCAGGCGACGCTAAGACTCAACGGCACATCGCAGACGGTTTCCTCTCTCGTCCTGGGTGGACCCACTCGCGGTCCGGGCACTTCCAACGTCGTGGAGTTGGGCGCCGGCGGCATGCTGATGCTGAGTTCCGCGGGCGCCATCACCGTCTATGGTTCGGGGGAGAAATTCGCGTCTCGGATCGGCGCGGGCAACGGCGCGACGCCGGGTACCCTGAGCTTCAGCGCCGGAGGCTCGATCGATATCCAGCGAAACTCCCCGGCCGCGACCGGCGTGATCGATCTCGTGGTCAATGCCGAGATAACCGGCGGCGCCGCCGTGCAGAAGAACGGTCCGGGAGCCATGCTGCTGATGGGCTCAGGCTCGCTTTTCGCCGGAACCCTGAACGTAAATCAGGGCACCGTTCTCTTCGGGCCGTCCTTCGCACCTTACCCCGCCGCGGGCGGCGGAATCTACGTCGGTAGCGGGGCCGTCATCGCGGCCGGGGACAGCCAGTTCGGCGGCCTGAGCTTCGGTGAGACGGTGGTCCAAAAGGCCGCCACGCTTGGTTCAGGAGCGCAGCTCGGCTCCTGGGACCTCGACCAAGGCGTTCGCCTCAACCTTGCCGGGCAGGTGACGTTGCAGCCGGCTTCCACCGCTTTCCCGGCGGTCACGATTGCTCTGGGCGGTTACGAGGGCACGGTGGTCTCCGGCGGCCTTGGTTCCAGCGTGTCCGGAACAGCCGTTACGCTGACCAACGCGCGGCCCGGGGATCGCGGTCTCCTCGCGGTGACCGGTGCCGTCGACGCCAGCATCGGCTCGCTCGCCGTCAACGGGTCGGGGCTCATTCTTTCCACGGTGCCGACCGCCAGCACCTTGTCGGCCAGCAACGGCGGCTACATCGGCGTCGCCTCGGCCGGATCTGGTGGCGCGGTCCCGGCTGTGCAGTCCGTCGTGGATCGGGTGGGTGCCAACAAGTCCACCTTCGCCGGCACGTTCGGCTTCGATACTTCGCGTGGGAGTTCCACTCCCCAGACTTTCGCTGACGCGGTGAACTTCGCCGGCTTTGGTTCCGGGCTTACGATCGGATCCCTCACCGGGGCCATCATCACCGGGGCGATCACTCCGCCGGGTAGCACCTACGCCTTTGGCAACGGCGGCGGCGTGCTCGTCCTTCGCAACGGTGGACTGGGCAACGCCCCCGGAGGGGCGGCCCGCGCGTTGAGCGTCGTCTCGTCCACCGCCTTCACCGATAACTCCCTGAAGTTGGTGCTGCAGTCGGCGAACTCCTTTACCGGCGGCATCACGGTGAATAATTCAGCGGTACTCCTCGACGCAGCCGGCGCGTTTCCCGCTTCGACGTCCAGTCTCCGGCTCGAGGCGGGCTCCTACCTGGGCTTCACGGAAAATGCGGGGGTGAACGGCCCCGGCGGATTTCGTTCGATTCTGAACCCCGCGAATTTCCCCACGGCGCCTGTTATCGATTCATCCGCGGTGGTCGGGCTGGATTCGGCCCAGTACATCGCGGACTCGATCGCCAACACCAATGTTGATTCCCAAGCGGTCCGTTACGTCGCCGATCGGGTGGACCTGTCGTTGCTCGGTTCGGTCGGCCTCGGTTCCGCGACCCGCGTGACCTTGCTGGGATCCGTCGTGGGCTCCGGAGGCGCCGCCTCGCGGTCGCTTCGTTTGAGCGGCGTGGAGCAGGGCACGTTGGAGGTTCGCTCAAGGCTGACGGCGGTTAACACGGGTTCTCTGACGATTGGCGGACTCGCGGCGCTCACCGCGGACGGCACCGTGATCTTGTCCGGTCAGAATACTTATTCCGGCGGAACTACCCTTTTGTCGGGGACGCTGTTGGCGGCTTCCTCGCAGAGAATGAGTGGCGGGGCGGCGATCTCCGGCCCCTTGGGTTTGGGAGCGATTTCGGTTCCCGCCGGAGCGAATTTTCCCGCCCTTGCGGGGAGCTCTGCCATGGGCAGCACGGTGCTCGGCAATGATTTCCTACTCGGCTCGAGGCTCGCGCTCGGCGCCCACACCTTCAGCTCGGTTCCCTACCCGAGCCAACTGGTGTTGACTGGAACCATTGGGGATTCCGGGGGTTCTGGCGGCTTGGACATTTATTCCGATGTTACCCTCAAGGGTAACAACACCTTCTCGGGCGGAGTTAATCTTTTCTCCGGCGTCCTTCACGTCGGCGGCAGCAGCGTTGCCTCCGGCAACGGGTTCAGCGGCCCCCTTGGCTCTGGTCCACTTACGATCTCATCCGCCCAAGGGGGGAGCTTCCGTGGGATTTCCACGCTGGGCACGCAGACGCTCTCCAATCCCGTGACCTTCAGTGTTGCCGAGCAACCGCAGGTCTATCGCTTCGGCACCGGAAGCCTCCTTCTCACCGGCGCGATGACCCTGAATTCCTCGGTGGACTGGCAGATGAATGCGGAACCCCTGTACCTCACGGGCAACGTCTCGGGTGCGGGCTCATTGAGCGCCTCCTTTGGCATCGGCGCCGTGGTTCTTAATCCGGCTTCGGGTGTGAATTCCTTCACGGGCAGGGTGACGACTGATTCCGGACGCATCGTGTTCGGATCCTCCTCGGCCCTGCCTGCGGGCAGCGCGGGCACCCCGAGTTTGTCGGCCAACTACGCCGGTTACATCGGCTACGCCTCCGCGGCCGGCGCGATCCAGTCGGACTTTCTCAGTCGCTTCGACAAAGGCACGACTTCCGGGACGATCGGCTTGGATTCCCTTGTGGCTGGCCGGCTGAATGTGGACCCCGCGTCGGGTGTCACCCTCTTTACCCAGCAGCTCAGCCTGGCGGGATTCGAACCAACTGTCCGGATCGGCTCGGCCTCCACCGCGGCCCTCTCCGGCAGCATTATTCCCGCGGGCAACTCGTACAACTTCGGCGGCGGTGGTGGTTGGCTGGAGGTTTCCTCCGCTCTGGTCGAACGTTCCGCAGGCGCCACGGTACTTTCCGTGGCCTCGTCTCCCTTGGCACCGCTCACCCTGCGGCTCAGTTCCGGGGCCAGTACCCTGACCGGAGGGGGCGTGGTTGAATCCTCCGCCTTGATCTTCGGCAATGGGGCGATGCCGGCCGTCGGTTCCTACACGGTCAAAAGCGGGGGGTACGTCGGCTCAGAGGGGGTTCCTTTTGGGGCGGCGGGCGCCATGAACTCCTTTCTGGGCCGCATCGCGATCGGCACTTCCGGAGTCATGGTCGGGGTGGATGCAGCTCCCGGCGGATCCGCCTTGGCGGTGAGTGACTCGGTCGACCTGGCGCGGATGGCGAACCTCTCCGGCAGCCAGGCTCCGGTGGTGTTTCTCGGCACCGCGACCCAGGCCACGTTCAATGGCACGATCATACTGTCCGCGGGGCAGTCCGTGTATCGCTTTGGTGCTTACAAAGGCGGGCAGCTCACGATCGGTACGCCGCTGAACTCCGGTTCCGTCCAGATCGGCGACGCCGCCACGCTCGCCTTTCATGGCAACCCCGCCAACCCCTCGGCGATCTCGACCGTAACCCTGACGGGTAACAATTCCTACTCCGGCGGTACGACGCTCGGGTCCGGCCGACTCCTGCTGGGCAATTCCTCGGCCCTTGGTACCGGTCCGCTGACCGTGGGATATGTCTCCGCGGGCTATGCTTCCGGCCTGCCGTATTCCCCGCAATTGGGAGCCTCGGTAGGAGGGGTGGTGGTTCCGAACGCCATGATCCTCAGTTCCAGTGGCCTCGGTCTCACCGGGCCGAATTCCTTCACGCTTGCCGGGGCGATTTCCGGCGCGGGTGGACTGGACAAGGCGGGCACGGGTACGGTCACTCTTTCCGGCGCCAATACCTTTGAGGGAGGCCTCTCCGTCGATCAGGGAACGCTCATCATCGCCTCTGCCACCGGGGCAGGCAGCGGTTCGATATTCCTCGGTTCGAGTGCTGGGACGGTTCGTTTCCTCGAGTCTTCCACCATCCGGGGTGTGGTCGGTGACTATTCCGGCGCTCGCGTCGAGGTGGCCGCGGGCAAGACGCTCACGGTTAATCCCATCGCGAGCTCAATTTCATCCCCATATCCCGCTTACGATGCGGTCTTCGGGGGTAGTTTCGCCCCCGCGGTGTCGGGTAATCCGATCAACCTCGTATTCTCGGCCACCGTGGCGTCCGGTGCGGAATCGCCGCAGATCCGGCTTTCAGGGCAAAGCGCCTATGCGGGCACGACCACGATCGGCGCGGGGATCAGCGTCCTCGCCATGGAATCAGCCGCCTTCGGCCAAAGCTCCGTCTCCGTCTCGGGCGGGCGCCTCGCCCTCGCGAGCGGGGTGACTCTCGCGAATCCTTTCACGCTCACCCATGGTAGCTTGGCGGGCGAGGGTGGCGTGAGCACGTCCGCGGCGATCAATGTCGGCAGCGGGGCAAAACTGGCTCCCGGTTTCGAGCTTCCTGGCGTGCTGACTTTCTCGGCGGCGAGCGGATTTTCCGGCACCGTACTTTCCTTGCTCAGCGGGGGGGCGTACCGCTGGAAGATCGGCGACGCCACCGACACCGCCGGCGGTTGGGACTTCATCAATGTCGCGGGTGCCGTTTCGGTTTCAGCCACGGTCGCGGCGCCGTTCACGCTGCAGATGGCTCCGACCGGACCGTCCGGCCTATTGAGCGGCGCGATCGCCGGTTTTGATCCGGCGCTCGCGTACGCTTGGCCGATCCTTTCGGGGGCGAGCATTTCCGGCTTCTCTCCCGGATCCTTCGTCGTCGACGCATCCGCCTTCGCCAACCTCGCGCCCGACTACAAGTTCAGCGTGGGACTCGATGCCACGGCCAACGCGCTGGTGCTGAATTACAACCCCGCCGCGGTGCCCGAGCCCTCCACCTGGGTGATGCTCTTGAGTGGTGCTGCTGCCGGCGCGGTCTGGCTGCGGCGCCGGCGGCGGATCTGATCCTTCCTTCGGATCAGCGCTGCTCCACCAGCTGGCGGGCGCCCGGGTGAGCGGGGTTGATGCGGAGCGCCAATTCGGCCGCGGCCTTGGCCCCCGCGCGGTCTCCCTGCTGCCAAAGGATCGTGGCCCGGGCGTAAGGGTAGTCCGCGACACCCGGAGCGGTCCGTTCGGCGGTCTGCAGGGCCTGCACGGCCTCGGCGCCGCGTCCGGTCTGGGCGAGCAGCAGACCGAGGTTGTACCACGCGCGGTCAAAGTCCGAGTTGCGGCGGATCGTCTCGCGCAGGGCCAGCTCAGCGTCCGGCAGGCGCCGCGCGCCGGCGAAGGCGAGCGCGGCGTTGAACGCCGCCTGAGCGTCGTTCGGGCTCAGCTGCGCGGAGCGCCACAATGCCGCGGCGGCCTCCGCCGGACGACCGAGTTCGTTCAGGAAGATGCCGAGCGTGTCGTGCAGGCCGGGCGAATACGGATCCCACTCCGTGGCCTTGCGCAGGTGTACCTCGGCCTCGGCGGTCCGGCCGCGATTGAAGAGGTCCTGTCCGAGTCGCATCCGGCCGGCCGGCTGGTCGGCGCTCGCCAGAAGATATTCGTCCAGCTCGCGCCGGACCTGTGAATCCGCCGGCAATTCTGATGAGAGTGGCCAAGCCGCATCGAGCCTCACCAGCCGCACGGGATCCTTCAGCATCGGACGCAGGCTCGCGGTTTCGCCGGGCAGCGTGGCGAGCACCTGCACCGCCGCGGAGCGCACCATGGGGTCGGCATGGGAAAGGTGCTCGCGGGCGGCGGCGACCACCTTCGGTTCGCGGGCGGCGTAGGTTCGCGTCAGCAGGAGTAGGGTCGCGCGCCAGGCGGGAACGTCCTCGTTGGCGATGAAATCCAGCAATTTTCCGGCGGCGTCGGGAGCGCCCGCTTGGGCGGCGGCGACGACCCGCGTGCGGGCGCGCTGACGCGAATCGAGCTTGGCCCCGTACCACTTGTCGGCCGCGGCGATTGCCCAATCGACGTCCTTGTCGGTGTGGCAGCGGTTGCACGCGTTGGGAATCCCGAGCTCCTTCGTGAGCAGCGGATCGGGCTTGAGGAAGCCGTGATCGTGCCGGGGGTCCCGCTGCATGTAGGTCGTGGTGGGCATGTGGCAGCTCACGCATTGGTTGCCCGTGCTGCCGGGCTGGTGGCGCGAGTGGGCGACGGGATCGATGATCGGCGCGTTGCCGCGCGGGGAGGGGCCGTGGCACTGCAGGCAGATCGAGTTGTCCTGCACCGGCAGCTTCATCTTGCCGCTGTGCGGCTCGTGGCAGTCCAGACAGGTGACACCGGCCTTGCCGCCCATCCGGCTGGTGAGGAGCGAGGTGTAGTTGAAGTCCTCGTCCCGCACTTGGCCGTCGGGATAAAATACGTTCGCCTCGGTCGGCAGCGTGAGGCGGTAGTGGTCGTGGTAGGGCACGCCGGGCTCGATTCTGCCCGTGAGTAGCTCGTTGCGCGCATGGCACGGCGCGCAGGTCTCGGCCGCGCGCTGGACTTCGGCGGCCGTGAGGCCTTTGCCGGACCCTTTCGCCGGGCCCCGCGCGGGGTCGAAGTGGCTCGCGGGCAGGTCGCCGTGGCACTGGTAGCATCCGACGCCCTGTTCGCGCCAGCTCGTCGAATAGACGTCGGTCGCGGGATCGTAGTTCTTCCGGTAATCCGTCATGTGGCAGTGCGCGCACATCGAGTTCCAGTTCATGCCGCGTCCGCGCCAGTGCCCCCATTCGCCGTGGCGGCGTCGTTCGTCACCGAAGACGTTGAACCATTCCTTGCGGTGCGGATCGTAGGCGAGTTCCGCCGCCTGATGCCGGCCGTCGCCGATCGGCACGAGGTATTGGAGGAGCGGGGTGTGACCGAGGATGAAGTCCGCCGTGTAGGTGAACGGCTTGTCGCCGGCGCGCTTTTCCGTGAACAGCGGCTTCCCGTCCTTCCATTCCACGCGGTAATCCACCCCGTGCAGGGAGAACTCCTGCGGCTCGGCGAGCTTGGTGCCCTCGATCGCGGGATCCACCGGCCGCTGCGCCTTCGCGTGATGCGACCCCAGCCAGTCCTTGTGGATATCCGCGTGGCACGCCTGGCAGTCGGCCGACTTGGCGGGCACGGTCGCCACGGCGGGCGCCGCCGGCTTCTCCGCCCCGCGCCGGCAGCCGCCCACGACGCCGGCCAGCATCAGGGCGGCTCCAGCCGCGGCGGCGAGGGCGAACGCGCGCGTGAGGAACGAGGCCGCGGGAAGTTTCATCGGACGGAGAGCCGGTAGATTGTCGTCGAACGCAGGGTGGATCCCGGCCGAAGGATGACCGACGGGAAGGCGGGCTGGTTGACCGAGTCGGGAAAGTGCTGCGTCTCCAGGCAGAAGCCGTGGCGGTGGCGGTAAGGACGTCCGGATTTTCCGATGAGCGAACCGTCGAGGAAGTTCCCGGCGTAAAACTGCATGCCCGGCTCGGTCGTCAGGGTCTCCAGGAGACGGCCCGAGGCGGGATCGTGCACCTCCGCGGCGAGCGTGGGGCCCGCGGGCGGCCAAGTCGGGTGGTCGATGACCAGGTTATGGTCGTAACCGGATCCGAAGCGGAGTTGCTCATGGGCGGACTCGATCCGGTTCCCGATCGGAGTGGCGATCGAGAAGTCGAGCGGAGTGCCGGTGACAGACGCGAGGTGGCCGAGCGGAATCAGGCCCGCGTCGACCGGCGTGTAGCGGCTCGCGTGAAACCGCGCGCGGTGGGCGAGGACGTCGCCCGAGCCCTCGCCGGTGAGGTTGAAGTAGACATGGTTGGTGAGCGCCACCGGCGTGGGTTGGTCGCTCGTCGCCTCGTAATCGAGACGCAGCCCTCCATCGGGCGTCACCGAATAAGTGACGCTCACCTCGAGGTTGCCGGGAAACCCCTCGTCGCCGTGCGGGCTGCGGTGGCGGAAGCGCAGCCCCGGGTTTCCCGCGATCGTAAGCTCCTCAGCCGACCAAATCGCACGATCGAAGCCCTTGATTCCACCGTGCAGGCAGCACGGCCGGCCGGCGGGCGAATTGTTGCGAGCGAGCACGTACTCGCGGCCGTCGAGGGTGAAGCGGCCGGCGGCGATGCGGTTGCCCACTCGGCCGATGACGCAACCAAAGTAGGACGTATGCGCCGCATACGCCTCGGCGTTGTTGAAGCCCAGCACCACGTCGGCCACGCGCCCCGCGCGGTCGGGGCAAAGCAGGCGCACGATGGTCGCGCCGTAGTCGGAGAGATCGGCCCGCAGCCCGCGACCGTTGTCGAGGGTGTAGAGGCGGACGGGCCGTCCGTCCGGTGTCTGTCCGAAGCTCTCGTGCATGGGTGGCGTTAGGGAACCGATGGTCGCGCGGATGACAATGCCGCGGTGCGTTTCCCGCGCGGAGTCATCGGGTTTGCGCCGAGACGGTGCGCCGGCGAGTTTTCGGCATGGAAATCGATCTGGCGCAGCTGCGCCCCCGCGATGCCTACGCGCTCCTGATCTCGACGATCCTCCCGCGGCCGATCGCATGGGTGTCGACCGTTTCCTCCGAGGGGCGCGGCAACCTCGCGCCGTTCTCCTTTTTTCAGGGCGTGACCGCCAACCCGCCCACGCTGCTTTTCGTGGTGGCGAACACGCGCGACGGCGCGCGCAAGGACACCTTGCGCAACGTGGAGGCGACGCGGGAGTTCGTGGTGAACCTCGTGCCCTTCGCCCTCGCTGAGGCGATGAACGCCACCTCCGCGTCGCTGCCGCACGGCGAAAGCGAGTTCGAGCGCTTTGGCATCGGCTCCTCGCCTTCGGCGCGCGTCCGGCCGCCGCGGGTGGCGGCCTCGCCGGTGGCGATGGAGTGCACGCTCGACCGGATCGTCACGGTCGGCGAAGGTCCGCTTGCGGGCAACGTGGTGTTCGGGCGCATCGTGCACGCGCACCTCGATGATTCCGTGCTGGGGCCCGACGGACGTCCCGATCCCGCTAAACTGGACCTGATCGGCCGACTCGGCGGGGAAGGCTACGTGCGCACGCGGGAACGCTTCGATCTGCGCCGGCCGGATTGAGTGGGGTTCCGGCGCTTGCCATGAGGCGGGGCGCGTGCGTGCCTCAGGCACCCCTTATCCCCATGCATCATCTCACCCGTCGTTCATTCATCCGTCACAGCGCGCTCGCGGCCGGCTCCATGGCTCTCGTGAGCGGTACGAGCTCCTCGGCGCGCGTCATCGGCGCCAACAATCGCCTGCGGATCGCGGTCGCCGGCCTCAATGGCCGCGGCAAGAGCCACATCTCCGGTTGGCTTGAGCAGCCCAACGTCGAGATCGCCTACCTCATTGACCCCGACCAGAAGGTCCTCGACCGCTCCCTGAAGGCGCTGGCGGAGAAGACGGGCGGAAAATTCACGACCAAGGGCGTGCGCGACGTGCGCAAGGCGCTCGAGGACCCGACGCTCGATGCGCTTTCGGTCGCCGCGCCCAATCACTGGCATTCGCTGATGACGATCTGGGGCGCGCAGGCCGGAAAGCATGTCTACGTTGAGAAGCCGATGAGCCACGACGTCGCCGAAGGACGCGTGGTGGTCGCGGCGCAGCGCAAGTACGGCGTGGTGATCCAGCACGGCACGCAGCGGCGCAGCGACGCCAAGCTGGCGGGCCTCCACGAGGCCATTCAGGCGGGCAAGTTCGGCCGGCTCAAGGTGTCCTACGGCTACTGCTGCAAGCCGCGCGACACGATCGGCATGAAGCCGGCGGGTGCGCCGCCAGAGGGCTTGGATTGGAATCTTTGGCGCGGCCCGGCCCGGGCGGAGTACCACCCGAACCTCGTGCACTACAACTGGCACTGGTTCTGGGCGACGGGCAACGGCGACATGAATAACCAGGGCACGCACCAGTTGGACGTCGCCCGCTGGGCACTGGACCCGAAGCTCACGAATCCCGTGCGCGTGATGGCGCTGGGTGGGCGGTTCAAGTGGAACGACCAGGGCGAGACGCCTAACACCATGTTCGCCATCGCCGAATACCCGAACGGCCAGCAGGTGTTCTTCAACGTCCGCAACGTGAATCACGCCGGTTACGTGCACCAGGTGAAGAACGAGTACTACTTCGAGGACGGCGGACGAATCATCGACGGCACGTATTTCGGCAAAGGTTCCGCCAAGGGCGAAAAGCTCAACCTGCCTCCGGGCAAAGTGACGCCGGGCGGCAATTGGGGCTCTTTCATCGCCGCCTGCCGCGCCGGCAAGCCGGAGATGGCCAACGGGAACGCGGAGGAGGCGCACTACGCCAGTGTGATGGGCCACCTCATGAACAATTCTTACCGCCTGGGGAAGAAGGTGCCGTTCAACGCCAAGGCCGGTCGCTTTGGGGACAACGCCGCGGCCGCCGAGCACTTCCTGAAGCTTCACGAGATCATGCGCGACGGCGCCGGCGTGCCCGAGAACGGCGCGGAATACATCGTGGGCCCGTGGCTCACGTTTGACCCCGCGGCCGAGCGCCACACGGGCGAGTTCGCCGCCGAGGCCAACGCGCTGCTCAAGGACGCCAACGCCCCGGGCTTCGAGATTCCCGCGGCCGCGAAGGTCTGATCTGGTCTGTCTCTCGCTGGCCGGGCCGCATCCGCCGCGGTCCGGTCAGAGGTCGAGGACGCGGTCCATGCGGCGGGCCACGTCGGCGAGGTGTTCCCAACCGCCACCCTTGACCTCCGCGGCCGCCCAGCCGGTGAAGCCGATCTTCGCGAGTTCGGCGCGCACCGCGGGCCAATTGATGTCGCCGTCGCCGATGCCGACGTCGAAGCCCTTGTTCAGCCCGGTCTGCATCGCCTGCTTGTTGCTCCATTCCTTGATGTCGAGTTTCTGCGAGCGGCGCCCGAGCACCTGCGCCCAATGCTCGGCGATGCCCCAGCGCATCATGTTGCCGACGTCGAAGTGCACCTGCACCCACGGACTCCCGATCTCGTCGATGAAGCGGGCCATGTCGAAGGGGCTGATGAGGAACGTGGCCCAGACGTTTTCCACCAGCAGTTTGATCCCCTGGCGCTCCGCTTCCGGGACCGCCGCCTTCAATTGGTCGCGGCAACGGTTCCAGTTCTCGATGAGCGGGGTCTTCTGGTCGTAACGGGCTACCACCAGCATCGAGTCGCCGCCGAGCTTCCGCGTGAGTGCGATGCCGTCGGTGAGGTTCTCGGTCCGTGCGCCGACCGTCCCGTCGATCACGAGGCCGCTCTCCTTACTGGCGGCCACCCAGGCGTCGGGATCCGTCACGTGGCTGAGGCTCGGCTCGACGCCCTCGAAACCGCACGCGCGCAGCCGCCGGAAAGCCTCGGCGAGCGGCAGGCCCTTGGCGCCCGTGACCATGCCCCACTTGAGGGACTTGCGGATCTTGCCGGTGAACTGCCCCGCGGCGGCGGGGCGGGAGAGGGCGAGGGCGGCCGCGCCGGCGGCGGTGGAGTGGAGGAAGGAGCGGCGGTTCATGGCGATCGGGGTGGGGTGGTTCGAACTGCAACGTGGCAGGCAGCCCGGCACCTGCAACCCTGCCGTCGGCGCCTGGCTCCCGCGGCCAATCAGCTTGTCCTCGACCCGGGTGCGGCCTGCCTGTTCAACCGAGCATGGCCGAATCGCTGACCGTCGCGCTCGGGGCGCGTTCCTACCCGATCCATTTCGCCGCCGACGGCTCGGCCGCACTGGCCGGTGAGGTTGGGGCCCTTGGTTCTTCAGGCCGGCGCGCCGCGGTCGTCACCGACACCACCTTCGCGCGAGTCCAGGGGGATTTCCTCCGCGCCGCCTTCGGCGACCTGCCGCTCCTTGCGGTTGAACCGGGCGAGGAGTCGAAGTCGCTCGCGGGGTTTTCCCGCGTCCTCGATTTCCTCGCCTCAAGCCGGCTCGACCGGGGCGGAGTGGTCTTCGCGGTCGGCGGCGGCGTGATCGGCGATCTCGCGGGTTTCGCCGCGGCCGCCTGGTTGCGGGGCGTCGCCTTCATCCAGGTGCCCACGACGTTGCTCGCGATGGTCGACAGCTCGGTCGGAGGGAAGACCGGCATCAACCATCCTTCGGGGAAGAATCTAGTCGGCGCGTTTCACCAGCCCCGTGCGGTTCACGTTTCAACCGGTCTCCTCCGCACGTTGCCGGCACGGGAGTTCGCGGCAGGGGCGGCCGAGGTCATCAAGTACGGGCTCCTCGGCGATTCCGCGCTCTTCGCTCGTCTCGAAGGGTCGCCGCTTTCGGTCCAGAGCGCCGACCTCGCCGAGGTCATCCGCCGCTGCTGCGCGATCAAGGCGCGCATCGTCGAGGCCGATGAGCACGAGACCGCCGCCGAGGGCGGCCGGGCGCTGCTCAACCTCGGCCACACGTTCGGTCACGCCATCGAGAACGTCGCCGGCTACGGTGACTACCTTCATGGCGAGGCCGTCGCGATCGGTCTCTGCGCGGCCGCGCGGCTTTCCCATAAGCTCGGGCAGATCGGCGCGGGCGATGTTGCGCGCGTCGAGCGGGTCGTGATTGCGCACGGGCTGCCGGCGCGCCTGCGCTCCCCGCTGCCGCTGGCCGCCCTTGAGGCTGCCATGGGACGCGACAAGAAGGTACGCGCCGGCGGGCTGCGCTTCGTCGTGCTGCAGGCGCTGGGTGACGCGCGCACGGCTTCGGGCGTCGATCCCGACCAGGCCGCCGCCGCTTTCCGCGAGGTTGGAGCCGCCGGATGAACGTGCACAAAGTGAATTGCCCCTTCTCGTCCGCGCTGGGACGCTGATCCCGACTCCGCATGGCAGCCATCGACGAAGGCATCGTTCGAGAGTATTTCGAGCAGAACGGCTTCCTGGTCCGCCAGGCGCGCAAGTATCAGGTGCAGGCGCGCCGCAAGGTGGCGGAGGAGGAGATCGACCTCCTGGTCTTCAACCCGTCGTGGGAGCGCGGTTCGCGGAAGCCCGACTTCTTCCTCTTTTCCTCCGAATTACCCTGCGTTCACCGCGCGATCGTGGCGGTGAAGGCGTGGCACACTGGCGTGTTCACCCCGACCATGCTGCGCAGCAGTCCGGAGATCTTCGGTTTCCTGCAGCAGGGCGTGCTCAAGGAGGCGTCTCGCCTGTTCCCCGCCGACGCGGCGCACGGCGAAGGCGATCCGCTGCTGAAGATCCTCGTGCTGCCGAGCCTGCCGACGGCGGAGCCGTTCCGGTCGCAGAGTCTGGAACTCCTGAAGGGCGCAGGCGTAGACGCCATCATTTCCTTCCGGGCGATGCTCATCGACCTGATTGAGAAGATTGAGGTGAACCAGAATTACTCGAAGAGCGACACGCTGCAGGTCATGCGCATCCTCAAGAACTACGACCTGCTGCGGGACACGCAGCTCGACCTGATCTCGGAGCGCGGTCCGGTCGGGCGCCGCCGAGCCTCGTCCTGAACGATGGCCACCGTCATCCATCCGGCCGCGATCGTGGAGTCCGGTGCCCAGCTGGGCACCGACTGTGAGATAATGGCCCACGCGATCGTCACGCGTCATTGCACGCTTGGGGACCGGGTTGTCGTGCATCCTTTCGCCGTCGTCGGCGGCGACCCGCAGTACTTGAAGTTCGACCGCTTGACGGCGAGCGGCGTGCGGATCGGCGCGGGAACCGTGATCCGCGAGCACGTGACCATCAACCGTTCCATCCACGCAGGCGGGGCGACGGCGGTGGGAGAGAATTGCTTCTTCATGGCGGCCAGCCACGCGGGCCACGACTGCATCGTTGGTAACGGCGTGGTGCTCGCCAACGCCGCGCTGCTCGCCGGTCACGTGAACGTCGGCGACCATACCTTCATGGGCGGTGGTTCCGCCGTGCACCAGTTCTGCCGGATCGGGGAGGGTGTCATGGTGGCCGGGCACGCGTCGATCACCCGCGACGTCGCGCCATTCACGATGGTCGCGGAGCGAGACGACGTCATCGGCCTCAATGCCGTCGGGCTGCGCCGGCGCGGGATTTCGCGGGCCGCGATGATGGAGCTCAAAGCCGCCTTCAACGCGGTGTTCTTTACCCCGGGTAACATCCGCGAGAAGGCGGCGCAGGAACTGGCCTCGGGCCGCTGGAATGCGGACGAGACGAGGCGGTTCCTCGGGTTCTTCGCGGAGGGCAAGCGTAGCTTCGCGCGGGCCCGGCGGGCGGCCGCAGATGGGGAGGCGGCGGAGTGACGCGCGTGCGGTTGGCGGGGAATTCGCCGCTGGCCTTCACCTGCGGTGACCCCGCGGGCGTAGGCCCGGAGATCATATCCGACTGGCTGCGGCGCAATCGGCGCCAGGCGCGGGACGTGGCGGTGGTCGGGCCGGCGAGCTGGTTGGACGGGCTGGAAACGGCCGCGGCCAAGGTACCGGTCGGGCCGGCGCGGTTTGCGGCGCTCCCTGGACGGCCGACCGCCGAAGGCGCGCGCGTAGCCTGGGCTGCAATGGAGCGGGCGGCGGCGGGGTGCCTCACAGGGGAGTTCAGTGGCGTCGTGACGGGACCGGTCAGCAAGGCGGAGCTGGCGCGCGTCGGCTACGAGTTCCCGGGACAGACCGAGTTCTTCGCCGCGCGCTGGGGTGGCGATCCGGTGATGGCGTTCTGCGGCGGCAAGCTTCGCGTCGCGCTGGCGACGTGGCACGTGCCGCTGGCCGCGGTGCCGGCCTTGCTCGACGAACCCCTGCTGCGCCGAACGATCGCGGCCGCTCGGACGCTCGCGCTGTCGGAGGGCGTGGCGCGACCTCGGATCGGTGTCTGCGGATTGAATCCCCATGCCGGCGAGGAAGGCCTGCTCGGCACGGAGGAGCGCGATCACCTGAACCCGATCCTGAAGCGCCTGCGGCGGCGATTCCCCGGCCTCTCGTCGTGCGAACCGGGGGACACGCTGTTCGCGCGGATGCTGCGGGGCGAGTTCGACGCGGTGGTCGCGCTTTACCACGATCAGGGCCTCGCGCCGCTCAAGGTGATCGACTTCGACGACGCGGTGAACGTCACGCTCGGTCTCACGCATGTGCGGACAAGTCCGGACCACGGCACCGCCTTCGGCATCGCCGGTCGCGGCATCGCGCGCGGCACCAGCTTCGCGAATGCCGTGACCGTCGCCCGGCGTCTGATCGCGCTCCGCGGTTAATCTGCGGATCGCTGATCAGTAGTTCTTTTTGTAGAGCGTGCCGGCGGCGTCGGCAAACGTGAGCGTGCCCGGTTCTGCCTTCACGAGGCGCAGCCCCAGGGAGCGATCGACCACGTCGTTGAGCCGATATACGCGTTCTCCGATCAGCACGCGCGCGTCCGGACCCGGTGAGCGCACGCCGAGGATCCGCATCCGGTCCACGTGATCGGCGATACGCTCGTCGAGCCGGGCGGCCGCCGAGGCGGATGCTTGCGAGGAGGTGGGCGCGGGAGACGGTGCGACGACGGGTGCGGCTGGAGCAGGTGTCGGTGTCGGCGGCGGGGGCGGCACGGGAACGCTGGCAAGCGGTGGGATTGCGGGCGCTGGTGAGGTCGCGACGGGTGCGGCGGTTGTAGCGGTGGGCGCGGCTACGGGCGCGGAGGGCGCGGGTGCCGGGGGTGGGGGCAGGGTTGCTGGAAGCGTGGTGGCGAC
>JACCED010459759.1_pt1 | contig 29234 bp, 24 predicted proteins | sample 7455021 | NCBI WGS metagenome assembly JACCED01 (sample SAMN15323456, study PRJNA562643) | freshwater metagenome | isolation source: river surface water | place: USA:Blue River Watershed | collected 2017-08-19 | reverse complement strand
TGATGCTCGCCTTCGCTATTCCTTTCTGGTCGCGGTCAGAAGAAGAGCACTCACCTTCCCATCGGCTGGAGAATCGGCTGCACCGTCCGGTCGCGTTTATCGTGCTGCCTCTGTTTGCACTGGCGAACACCGGCGTGCTGTTGAATGCCGACCTGATCTCTGAACTATTGAGCACCAACAGTCTCGGCATTCTTGCCGGACTAGTGATTGGCAAGCCGCTGGGCGTGGTGGCGCTTTCCCTGTTGGCGATAGGTCTGGGCCTGTGCAAACTACCACCGGACATGCGGATCACGCATCTTGCGGGCGCGGGCATGCTGGGCGGAATAGGTTTCACGATGTCGATATTCATCACTAATCTGGCTTTCGCGGATGATCCGATCAATGTGCATACCTCAAAGATCGCGGTGTTCTGCGCATCGCTGATCGCAGGAATCGTGGGGATGGTCTGGCTACGGATGTGTGCGATGCCCGATGACGAAGACAGCGGTGCACAGCAAGGCGGAACATCTAGTGAGCGCGAGGCGGTGTGACGGCGGATAGGACGCCGGGTTCAACTCAGGGTTGAGTCCGGCAAATGCTCCTGGACGCCTACAGAAAGCGGTCCAGCAGCTTGCGTGACTGCCTGTCCAATGCCCGCATGTCCAGCACTCGGTAGGTGAGGCCGTGATTGTCCGTGATCAGCAGACCGTTGCCGCGGAGTCGACGAATGTCTTCCTCGCCTTTCAGCACAAAGCTGCTCATTCCTCTGTCGGTTTGCACCGTCCACGTGCTGGGTGTGGAAAAAGTCGAGACAGAAAAAAGCTTCTCGATGTAGGGCATGAAATCGCGCTGCGCGATGTCGTCGAGTAGCAGCGAGCGGCTCTCGGCATCGATATCGGCCAGCCTCGCGATGAAGGCCAGCTCGTGGCCGTCGGCATCGACCAGCGACACATACTCGCCCGGCGCATCAATGGGAAATGCGCGCACCGGAGTCACGCCGACATGCTGTTGACCTGACTCATCCGTGAACACCAACTGGCCGTGTGCATCGCGCATCAGACGATGACGGAGCGGACTCCACAACCTGCTGCTGACTTCGGTCATCATGACGCCGCCTTGGCCAGAGGAATGTGCAGACGAGGCGGGTCCTCGTCCTCGGTATCGACATTGCGCGCCTGCGACTCGTAGAGCCGCCAGTACGCGCCGCGCTTTTCCATCAGCTCATCATGCGAGCCGACTTCAACGACCACGCCGCGATCAAGTACCACCAGTCGATCAGCCCGTCGCAGCGTGGACAATCGGTGCGCGATTGCAATCGTCGTGCGGCCCTGCACCAGATTGTCCAGCGCGTTTTGAATCTCTTTTTCGGTCGCGGTATCGACGCTCGAGGTCGCCTCGTCGAGCATCAGAATCCGCGGGTCGATAAGCAGCGCCCGCGCAATCGAGATACGCTGACGCTCGCCGCCCGACAGGCCCTGCCCGCGCTCGCCGACGATGGAGTCATAACCATGCCGCAGCCTGAGGATGAATTCATGCGCGTGTGCGGCGCGCGCAGCGGCGACGATCTCGTCGCGCGTTGCGCCGGGTTTGCCATACGAGATGTTCTCGGCGATCGTGCCATGAAACAGGAAAGGCTCTTGCAGCACCAGCCCGATATGGCGGCGGTAGTCCGCCACCGAGTAACGGCGAATATCGGCGCCGTCCACGTGAATCGCACCCTCATTCACATCATAGAAGCGGCAGATCAGATTCATCAGCGTGCTCTTGCCCGAGCCGCTGTGGCCAACCAAACCGATCATTTCACCCGGCCGGATGTCGAGGCTGACGCCTTCCAGTATCCGCCGACTGCCATGACGGAAGCTGACATCACGTATCGATATCGCTCCCCTGACCTCTCTCAGCGCGACCGGGTTCGTCGGCTCGGGAACGCTGGAACTGTGATCAAGAATGTCAAAGATGCGCTTGGCTCCGGCTGCCGCTTTTTGCGTGTGCGAGACGATACGGCTCATCGAATCCAGTCTGCCGTAGAAACGGCCGATGTAGGCGATGAAGGCCACCAGCACACCGACCGTGACACCCTTGTGGATAACGAGCCAGATGCCGAATGCCCAGACTACCAGCAACCCGACTTCGGTCAGCATCGTGACTGTGGGCGCAAACAGGCTCCATGTGCGGTTGAGCTTGTCGTTCACGGCGAGGTTGTGTTGATTGGCATCGCGAAAGCGCTGCGATTCGCGCGATTCTTGTGCAAAGGCCTTCACCACCCGTACGCCAGGAATCGTGTCGGCCAATACATTGGTCACATCTCCCCAGATACGGTCAATTTTTTCGAAGCCATAGCGCAGCCGATCACGAACCATGTGAATCAGCCAGACGATCAGCGGCAGCGGCATCAAGGTCGCCACAGTAAGCCACGGGTTGATGGTGAACAGCACCACCGTCGTCATCGCCAGCAGCAGCACATCGGTTGCAAAATCCAGCGCATGCAGCGACAGGAACACGCAGATGCGGTCGGATTCATTGCCGATCCGCGCGATCAGGTCGCCGGTTCGCTTCGCGCCGAAATAATCCAGTGACAGCGTCATCAGGTGATCAAAAGTCGCGGTGCGCAAGTGCGCGCCGATCCGCTCCGAGACCAGCGCCAGCAAATAGGTACGCCACCATCCGAGCCCCCATGCGGCGAGCGCAGCCACCAGCAAGCCGGACAGATAAATGATCACATCATGCGTGTCGATCTCGGTGCCGGTTTGCTGAGGAATCAGGATCTCATCCATCAGCGGCATCGACAGATACGGCGGCACCATCAGCGCCGCGGTGGACGCCAGCGTCAGAAAGAATCCCAGCAGCAGCTGCATCTTGTAGGGCCGGGCGAAGCGCCACAGGCGAAACAGTACCCAAGTCGAGACGGGTTCAAGCAGCTCGCGATGGCAGACCGGGCATTCCTCGCTCTCTTCCGGCAGCGCCGATTGGCAGCTCGGGCAGCGCGCAGTGCCATCGTCGGAGGCTATCGGCTGTCCGGCGCGGCTCGCCTGAATGCGCTCGAATGCTTGAAGCAGCCGCAGTGCGCCGACTTCCTGTTCGAGAGTGAAGCGCCAGCGCGCAAGGCAGCGCTCGTGATCGTGCAGCGACAGCGTGGCCACACCGGCATGATCAGCATGAAGGAGTGACAAGCCCTCGTGAAGCGGCCAACTAGACCAACCGCTGCCAACTGAATGGCTTATCATTCGCTCCGTCGTCAGCAGTATTCGGCTGACCGAGAACTGCATCGCCTCGTCGAGGTCAGGCTCCATCGACGCCAGGAGTATTTCCCCCGACTTGAGCACAGGCTGCTCGGAGCTCGCGCCCGCCGCTTCAAGGGAAGCTTGGGCAGCCTGCATGGAGGTGACGCTTGGCGGCATTGGTAACAAATCGTATGAAGCGGTGGAATCGGAGCCAATAATGGAGCGAAAATGTCGATGAGAAGGCGTCAGCCGCCTCCGCTAGCCTTATTCGGCAGTGCGGATTGTCGCCGAAGTCGGCACGCCCGTCCAACCAGCCCTCTATATTACCCTGTGTCCGCATCAGCCTTATGACAGCCCCAACCCCCTCCACCGCCTCAGCCGCCAGCCCGCCCAGCCCGCTCGAGATCCGCCTCCTCAAAACCACCTACCTGCGCGGTCCCAACATGTGGACCTACCGCGAGGTGATCGAGACCTGGTTGGACTTGGGAGTTTTGGAGGAATGGCCAAGTAACAAGCTCCCCGGATTTGTCGACCGATTGTTAGCAGTGTTGCCACAAGTCGCCGCGCATCGATGCGGGGTTGGCACGGACTATGGCTTCCTCAAGCGGCTGCGCGAGGGCACCTGGATGGGCCATGTGATGGAGCACGTGATCATCGAGCTGCTCGAACTTTCCGGGATGGAGGCCGGCTTCGGTCAGACCCGAGAGACCACCCGCTCTGGTGTCTACCGCATGGTGTTCAAGGTGCCCGACGAAACCGTTGGCCGCACCGCGCTGGCCGCCGGCCATGAGCTGATGCACGCCGTGCTGAACGAGCGCCCCTATGATCTGGAGTCCTGGCTCGCAAAAATCCGCAAGGCGATTGATGAGTGCTATCTCGGCCCCAGCACCGCGCATATCGTGGCCAGTGCCAGCAAGCGCAAGATCCCGCATATCCGCCTCAACAAAGGCAGCCTGGTGCAGCTTGGTTATGGCGCCCGGCAGAATCGCATCTGGACCGCCGAAACCGATCTCACCAGCGCAATCGCCGAGGGCATCGCCGGCAACAAGGACATGACCAAGCGTCTTCTGTCCAGCTGCGGCGTACCCACACCGCAGGGCGTGGTTGTGCACAGCCCAGAGGAAGCGTGGGCAGAGGCGCAGGACATCGGCTTGCCAGTCGTTGTGAAACCCCGCGACGGCAACCGTGGCCGCGGCGTGATGCTGAACTTGCAAAATGAAGAAGAGGTCATCGCCGCCTACCATGTCGCGCGCGCCGAGGATATCGACGTGATCGTCGAGCGCTACATCGAAGGCCATGAGCACCGGGTGCTGGTGGTCGGCGGCAAGGCGATCGCCGTTTCTCGGGGCGAGAGCGTCTGGGTCACGGGCGATGGCCAGTCCTCCGTCGAGCAACTGATCGACCTTCAAGTCAACAGCGATCCACGGCGTGGGAATGCCGATATTCATCCGCTCGAGACGCTGATCCCGCGCCAGAACAGCGTCATCCAGGCCAATCTGCAGCGACAGCGGCTGAACCTGGACGCCACGCCCGAAGCAGGCCGTCGCGTGCTCATCGTCGGCAATGGCAATCACTCGATCGATTGCACCGACCAGATCCATCCCGAGGTCGCCCATGCCTGCGCGCTGGCCGCCCGCATTATCGGGCTCGACATCGCCGGTATCGATCTGGTGTGCAAAGACATCGGGCAACCGCTGGAACAGCAACGTGGCGCGGTGGTAGAGGTCAATGCCGGCCCCGGTCTCCTGATGCACCTGAAACCTGCACAGGGCAAGCCGCAGCCTGTCGGCGACGCCATCGTTGGTCATTTGTTCCCCGAGACTGAAGACGGGCGCATTCCGATTGTGGGCGTATCCGGTAGCCGTCACACCACCGCGATCGCGCGCTTGGTCGGCTGGCTGTTGCAAGTCGCGGGCTATCAGGCGGGCGTCGCCTGCCGCGATGGCTTGTTCGTCGGCGCGCGTCAGCTGGAGAAGCAGAATGCCGCCCACTGGGAACCCGCCCAGCGGCTGCTTATCAATCGCAACGTCGAAGCCGCGGTGTTCGAGAACGACCCGATATCGCTGCTCACCGAAGGCTTGGCCTACGACCGCTGCCAGATCGGCATCGTCACCGATAGCTTGCCCGTGCCCGGCCTCGACGAGCAGCTAATGACCGAGCCCGAGCATCGGTTCAAGATCATGCGCACGCAGGTCGATGTGGTGCTGCCTTCCGGAACCGCAGTGCTGAATGCCGCCGATGCCACCGTGCTCGAGATGGCCGAGCTGTGCGATGGCGAAGTCCTGCTGTATGCCACCGATGCGAGTCACGAGGCCTTGCAAAAGCACCGCGAGGCTGGCAAGCGCGTGCTGTTCGTGCGCGACGGCACGCTGGTGCAAGCCGATGGCAGCCTCAGCTTCGATCTGGTCAGCCTGACCGAACTGCCAGTTGCCGTGCGCGATCTCCCTCCGGATGTGCTGCTCGCAGCGATCGGCGCCGCTCTCTCGATGGGCATCGACATCGAGACCATCATCACCGGACTCAACACCTTCGAGACCACCGGCGCCGAGCGCCGTGTGTCTGCCTGAACAACCAGAACACCAGCGATTCATGGAACTCATCAAAACCCGGGCCCTGCGCGGCCCCAACCTTTGGAGCCGTCACACCGTCCTTGAAATCGAGGTTCAGTGCAGCGCGCAGGAACGCGCACTCGGCACAGTCCGCGGCTTCATGGAGCAGCTGCGCGGGCTCTGCGCTGACATCGGCAATCTGGGCGCGCCCGGTTATCAGGGTCCGCTAACCTTGGCGCACGCACTCGAAGCGACGCTGCTCGCGCTGCAGGCACAGGCCGGTTGTCCTGTCAGCTTCAGCTGCACCAGCGCGACACCCGAAGAAGGGCTGTATCAGGTCGTCGTCGAGTACAGCGAAGAAGATGTCGGTCATCTGGCACTGAAGATGGCGCGGCAGATCGTCGGGCATGTGTGGGAGTCCGTCACCGGTTCGCTGCCGCCCGGAGCCGCTTCGCCGAACGTCACCGCCATGCTCGCTGAACTGCGCGAGATGGACGAAGACTTGCGACTCGGCCCGAGCACCGGCTCCATCGTGGCCGCCGCCGTCGCTCGTGGCATTCCGTTCCGCCGGCTCACGCAGGGCAGTCTGGTGCAGCTAGGCTGGGGCGTGCGGCAGCGCCGTATACAAGCTGCCGAGGTGGATTCCACCAGTGCCGTGGCCGAATCGATCGCGCAAGACAAAGATCTCACCAAGCGCCTGTTGCACGCTGCCGGCGCACCCGTGCCGATGGGCGCGCCGGTGCATACCGTTGAAGAAGCCTGGGAGGTCGCGCAGCGAATCGGATTCCCGGTCGTCGTCAAGCCGCAGAACGGCAGCCAGGGCAAGGGCGTCACCGTCAACATCCTGACGCGCGAGGCGCTGGAGCAGGCCTTCCCCAGCGCGACCGGCAAAGGTGCCGTGCTGGTCGAAAAATTTTTTCCTGGCAGCGACTATCGCTTGCTGGTGGTTGGCGACAAGCTGGTCGCGGCGGCGCGCCGCGATCCACCGCAAGTCATCGGTGATGGCGAGCACAGCGTGCGTGCGCTGGTCGATATCGTCAATGCCGATCCGCGTCGCGGCGATGGCCATGCGACGGCGCTGACCAAGATACGTTTTGACGAGATCACCATCGCCTGCCTGGCGGGACAACACCTCACGCCTGAGTCCGTGCCCGAGAAAGGCCGCCGCGTCATCTTGCGCAACAACGCCAACCTGAGCACCGGTGGTTCAGCAACGGACGTCACCGATGATGTGCACCCGGAAGTCGCGGCACGTGCCATTGATGCCGCCGGCATGATCGGGCTGCATGTGTGCGGCGTGGATATCGTCTGCGAAAACATCATGCGACCGCTGGAAGAACAGAACGGCGGCATTATCGAGGTCAACGCGGCGCCAGGGTTACGCATGCACCTCAATCCTTCCTATGGCAAGGGCCGCAACATCGGCGCTGCCGTCATGGATCTGATGTTCGCTCACGGCGACGACGGGCGCATTCCGGTGGTCGCCGTGTCAGGCGTGAACGGCAAGACCACCACCACCCGCCTGATCGCGCATATTCTCTCCGAGAGTGGTCTGTGCGTTGGCATGACCAATACGGATGGCGTGTATGTGGGCGGGCGCGAGACCGATCGTGGTGACTGCAGCGGACCCAAGAGCGCGCGCAATGTGCTCGGACATCCGGATGTTGAAGCCGCCGTTCTCGAAACGGCGCGCGGCGGCGTGCTACGCGAGGGACTGGGTTTCGACAAGTGCGCGGTGGCCGTGGTAACCAATATCGGCGAGGGTGATCACCTCGGCCAGAGCCACATGCATACGCCGGAGGATGTCGCCCGCATCAAGCAGATCATCGTGCAGAACGTCGCACCGAACGGCCATGCCGTGCTGAATGCTGCTGACCCGCTGGTGGCCGCGATGGCGCCGCACTGCGCGGGCAAGGTGATTTTCTTTGCGCAGAGCGCGCAGCATCCGCTGCTGGTCACGCATCGCGCGCGCGGCAACCGTGTGCTGTTTGTCGAGAACGGCCACATCGTCGCCGCCGATGGGGCGCAACAACAGCGACTGCCGTTATCCGATGTGCCGCTGACGCGCGGCGGTCTACTGGGTTTTCAGGTGGAGAACACCCTCGCCGCCGTCGGCGGCTGCTGGGCGCTGGACCTACCGTGGGCGACGATTGTCGAGGGCGTCTGCAGCTTCAACAATGACGCCAAGAACGCACCGGGCCGCTTCAACCTGATGCATTACCGCGATTCCACCATCGTCGCCGACTACGGCCACAATCCGCATGCGATGCGCGCGCTGGTGTCAGCGTTCGATGCACTGCCCTGCACCGAATCCACCAAACGCACCGTCGTCATCAGCGGTGCCGGCGACCGCCGCGACGAAGACTTGCGTAACCTCACCCGCGTGCTGGGCGATGCATTCGACAATATCGTGTTGTTCGAGGACGCCTGCCAGCGCGGACGTGCTGACGGCGAAGTGATCGCCCTGCTGCGCGAAGGCTTGCAGGGTGCGCAGCGCGCCTCGCACGTGGAAGAGATTCGGGGCGAGTTCATCGCCATCGACCGCGGACTGGAAATGCTCAAACCTGGCGATCAATGTCTGGTGCTGGTCGATCAGGTCGAGGAAGCACTTGAGCATCTTCAGAAACGGATTAGCGAAGGCTGAATTCCGCCGAGCGCATCGTCGGGCCACTGAATCCGAACACCACGGCTTAGGGATAGACGCTCGACATCCTCGCGGGTGTCGAGGTCCAGCGTGAAATTCGGATTGCCGGTGACGTAGCGATGCACTGCCTCGGGATGCGCATCGATATAGGTGCGCAGTCCGCCCTTCAACCCTCCGGCCAGCAGCTGCGCGATCAGCTCGCCCGAGAACGCAACCGGATTGCCACGCTGCCCGTCCACCGTGGGCAGCACGATATCGGTACCGGCGGGACGGTGCCGGAATGCCCAAATCAATTCCGACAATTCTTCGCTGCTGACGCCCGGCTGATCGGCGAGCGCGACCAAGATCAGATCAAAATCAGCACCCAGCGCCTGCAAGCCGATGCGTACCGAGGACTGCTGACCGGCTTCAGGCGAGGGGTTGCGAACCACCTCAACTGACCGCGTCGACGGCATGGCCGCCAGCTCGGGCTCGATAGCCTCGGCGTGGTAGCCGGTCACAATGACGGTGCGCGCCACACCCATCGACAACATCGCATCCCGCAAGCGGCGCAGCAGTGTCTGACCATCCATGCGGATCAAACACTTCGGCACGCGCCCCATGCGCGCCCCCTCCCCGGCTGCCAGTATCAGCGCACCGATGTGCAGGGCGTGATTCGCAGTGTTGTTCATGCTGTGCTCATCGTTACGCGTCGTTGAATCCATCTTGTGTGGTCGTTGCGGCAAAGCCTTGCCGCTCCCCGGGCAAACGATTGCCGGTCCATCGCCGGAATGCGCGGCATTTGCTCGTGGTACGAATATTGCGGTACGAGGTGCATTTCCGAGTTGCGTCCTTCAACGGACGAAAAATACCATGGTCACCAGCGTCAGCAGCACTACTGCGGCAAGCGCCGCCAGCGCGACTCCGTCGATTGCGCAAATCCGCTCTGAATTGACGGCCGCGCTGATCGCCGCTGGCGTGTCGGATGCCAAAGTGACCGACTCTACGCCGAAAGGTTTTCCGGCGGACGTCAACTGGGCAGATGCCTACAGGATGGTGACCAGGCGGGTCGAAGACAATAACCCCTCAACACCGGGTAGGCTGGTCTTGTCACCCGAGATGCTGAAAAGAACACTGGCCGGCACCAAAACGCTGGCTGAACTGGGCGTCACCAGTCTGGCCCGTTATCCGCGCGGCACCAGTGTGCAGGCGGCACTCGACCAGTTATTCTTGAACCGATCGACCGGCGCATTGTCCTCGGCACTGGCCAAGGGCGGTGTCTATGATTTGTCCGCTTTTCCGAGAGGGACGACCGCGTATCAAGCCTTTAAGCTGATCGAAGATCCCGACAATCCCGGCAAAGTCTCGACGGCTCGTTATGCCGAGTACAAGGACGCGTATGCCGCACTGACCAGTCTGGGGATTACCTCGCTGCAGAACTTCCCTCGCGCCAGCACCGCGATCGATGCGAAAAACCTGCTGGAACCCAAGGCCGACCTCATGCTCAAGATGGTGGGTGTGGAAAAATCGGTGCTCAAAGACCCGAATGTCTCATCGCTGAACGCGCTGGCACTGATGACCAAGCTCCCGGACTCGATCGCTCAGTTCAATGACCTGCCTGCCGGCACGACCTCGCAAGGCTTGGCTGCGCAGGCACTGGCGGCAAAGAAGCTGGTCGCCATGGGCTATGATGATTTATCTGCATTTGCAGGAATGAATGCGTTCAAGGCCGGTGGCGCGACACCGATGCCACTCGATGCGGTGAACGCCCTCAAGCAAGTAATGCGCTCACCAAAACCGACCGATCTGCCCAAACCCACGTCACTCAGTACCGAGCGCTTGTTTCAGAGCACGCTGGTCGAGGAAAAGAAGAGCTATGGCTCGCCCGTCCGGATCAGCAAGAGTGTGCTGGTCAAGCCGGTCAGCGAGCGCGTGACGCCGAACCCCATTCCTCCCACCCGGGTGGTCACCGCGGCAGAGGTGCTGGCAGCGAATGTGGCCTACTGGACAAAAAAACCGGCCTGATCTTTTTCGCGGCTGCAAAAATAAGTTATTCATTTTGCATTCTCGTAAAGATCTGCTCTCTCGAAGAGTGGCATGCATGAAGCAGTTTGCACATTTAAACACTTCCAAAAGTTTAAATAAGCAACGCCTTCCCCTATACTCGCCCGACGTATGTGGACTACCCATGGGGATTATCAATGAATAAACATCTGATCGCGGCCGCCCTAGCCTTTGCCGCCTGCGCCGCCCACGCGGAAGCTGAATATAAGCCTTTCGTCATGTTCGACTACGGACAGGAAAGAGACGAAAAACACGACGACGTCGCGCGTGATTACATCAACGCGAATGTGACCGTCGGCGTCAAAGGCCCCAACAAGATGGAATACTCGATCAAGGGTGGCCTGAGCCAGAGTAATCCCACTGACAGCACCAGCAAGACAACCAGCAACAACATCGAATTCAAAGTCAAAAAATCGTATCAGCTGACTGACTGGGCGCAGCCCTACGTGTCACTGCGGTTGGGAGAAAAAATCAAATACGATGGCAAGCACTTTACTCACTATGCCGTCGATGGCGGTGTGAAGTTCAAGCTTGCCCAAAACCTCGCTTTCGACACCGGCGTCCGCTACCGCAACAGCCTCAGCAAAGCCGATTTCGAAAAATACGAAGGTAGTTCCGGTGAGGGCTATTCTTACCAAAGCGTCCGATACCATGGCATGCTGTTGTTCGATGTGGACAAATCCAACACGGTCGGCTTGCGCTACACGCGATCCAATGCGGATTACTACAAGGAAGAACGCGAAGGTTGGCGAGTACATTACCAGCACAATTATTGAACCAGGCTTGTCCTGAATTTTGAATGCAACGAAGAGGGCCTGCAGCAATGCAGGCCTTTTTCTTTTCAAACGTCTCCACTCACATTGAATAACACTTGGCTCGGGTCCATGTGTGGTGGCCAGATTCAAGGCCCGCCAGCGCCGTTTGCGGGCCTTAGCGCCGACACCTGGCCCACAAGAGACCTCGCCTCAAGAGACTGGGGTCTGCATCATGCGTAACGCACGATTGTCACAAAATGGTGTAAAGTTCAATTGACGAAGTTGCCAGATTGGCCTCGTCGGCTTGCCCTCCAATCCCAACTGCGGCCCTGCCCGCGAAGCCGGATGGGCCGTCCCGATCCCTCTTTACGGGAGTGACCATGAACGCCTACATCGCATTTTTCCTGATGACGGGTGCCTTTTTCGGTGCCGCGACTTTCACGATTCGTCATTTGTTCAGCGAGGGTCCGCACGCGCCCGAAGCTACACTGCAACCCCCATCGCTCGCCAGTCGGGCCTTCTGGGTGATGGTGTGCACATTCCTGTGGCCAATCATGCTCCTCACCGGCGTAAATACGGCCTGGATCCTCATCAAGCGCAAGCGTCAACGCAGACTAAGCGAAAGTTAATCTGGCCGACTCCACTCGGGATAGGTTTGTTCTCACCGGTAAGCTTCGGTACTGGCGCTGTATCACTGGCATTTTTCACCGCGCATCTCTTTCTTGCGCATTGGCATGGTGTCAATCAAAGCAAAAATGTCTTCTAGGGCGACAGCCGTTGTGTGGAGTTTTATTTTGCCATCCTTGCCGATGAGGACAAGCTTGAAATCCTTGCCATCCATGGCAAAACGCTGGCTGAGTGATTGGTAATCTGCCGACCCGGAGATGAGATCAATATGCACCAGATCTCTTTTTCTGAACTCGCATGGATACTGCGCAATCTGCTTGAGAAGGAGTCGTCTTTCAGGCGCGGATTCATTCGCAGAAAAAGTGACGATAACTCTGTTAGTCCAGAGATAGTCACGGAGCACGTCCACCGAGGCTGTCGCTGATGCTGCGAGTAAAACTGCACCAGCCACAAGCTGCCTCAAAAAAAGAGAAAAAACCTTCATTTTTTATAATTTTAATAAAAGGCCGACATCCGTCCGGGTGCCGCAATAGTTGCCTGTTGTCTGATTGATCTATGCTGACGGCGCTGATCCTGTCACATTTTGCATGGGCCCGCATGACATTGAACCCGCCAACGCAAAACTTTTCAACCATGACCATGAACACTAGCACGACTAAAGCGCCTGTGGCGCTCGGCACGTGATCGGCCTTCCGTTGTAAACCGCCATAGCTGATTATTTTCCAAGCTAGCCCATGAAATACACTCACCGGGAGATTGCCTTTCTTACTCAGCACGGCAAGGACCAGTTGCTGCAACCGCTCTTCAAAGAAGCGACCGGATACTCGCTTGTTCGCGCGACGGGCTACGACACCGATCAGCTGGGAACATTCACCCGAGATATCCAACGTCCGGGGAGCCAGATGGCTGCCGCTCGTTTCAAAGCGCACAAAGCGATCGAGCTCACCGGACTGCCGGTTGGGCTTGGCAGCGAAGGGACATTCGGTGCGGACCCCGTGGGTGGACTGCTACCCTGGAATCGCGAGGTCCTGGTCTGGTATGACAGCACCAGCAAACTCGAGATCATCGGTGTAGCTCAGGGGCCGGGCGGCGGATTTCAACAGACGGTCAACTGCGAGGAAGATTTGCTGGCCTTTGCAGAGCGCGCGGGATTTCCATCCCACGGATTAGTGCTCAGGCCAGACGATGCCAACAATACGAACATCTATAAAGGCTTAACAGCGAAGTCAACGCTGATCACTGCCTTCCGGGCGACTTTGGCCATGTCCAAGACCCGACAGGTATTCGCGGAGGTCGATCTACGCGCCCACATAAATCCGACTCGGCAGCAGATGATAAAAAGAGCAGCCGAGGATTTGATAGCGAAGCTGCGCTCTCCCTGTCCTCGTTGCGACGAGCCGGGGTTCTCGGAAAAAGACCGCATCGCTGGCTTGTTGTGCGCCCTCTGCTCGAACCCGACGCGACTGCCGGCAGCCAAAGTCTGGCGATGCGATGCGTGCGGATTCTCAAAGAAAACAAACGCCGCCGACACAGAAAGAGCCGATCCCAGTCAATGCGACTTGTGCAACCCCTAGGATTCAACATCACTCGATCTTGGCCGGCCAAATTCTGCTCGGCCCACACCGGACACCTGCAGACGGCACTCCCCCGGACGCGGATCGCAGGCCGCACGTCGGCGAGCGAAATGCCGACTTGTATCGTACTATTGAATGAAAAGCATGCTTACCTGATCCTGGTGCCGTTGGTAAGCGGTTCTGGTAGTGAGCGTGTTCAGCAGCCCGCCATAGCGCTGATGACATAAAAACTTACGGTGGATGATGAGCCAACTTGATGACCTCCATGCCAAAGTAGCGACGCTTAACGAGACTGAGCGCGTTGAGTACAACCGGCGCCTGCAAGCGGCAAAGGCAACCAAAGAATTCTCGGCACAACTCGCCAATGATGTAGAGCAGCTTGATCGCTCACTCGGAAAGCTGACAGCAGCTTCCACGATCGTACGTGTCATTTTTTTTGTGTCGATCGTGATTATCTCGCTCGCGAACGAGGGACGTCAGCTCTGGCTGGGACCGGTCGTCGGTTTTGGTGTGATCGTCTTGCTGATTGATAACCAAAAAAACAGGCACCTGACTCAACGCACCATCTTGCAGCAGCAGCGTAACGCCGCCGAATATGACTGGGCTGCGATAGGCCTGGAAACCAGCCTGTTACAGGCCATCCTGGAGATGGAGGCAGCGATTCATGCCAAGGAGTCCAACTTTCAAAACTTACAGAACATCAGCAGCGCCCAAGCGGAGCGAAAGCGCACACTGTCTCATTATGACTTTCAAATTCGCAATGAGATTTTGCTGAACATTCAAAATGAAAAGAACTGGTGGTCAAAAATTGATGTGCTCACCAACCGCTGGTTCAATGCCAAGTAGTTCGGCATCCAAGTGACCACGCTGGGCAGCTTTCCTGAATCATTGGTCGCCATGCCATATTCGATTCATGCGCTGATGTGTGTCGCTCTATCACTGTCTGCGCTGAGTTCTGGCGCAACAGAGGCAGCGCGCTTGGATAAATCGAGCGTCAATATCATTAGTCAGCGTAGCGCTGGCGCGGGCGTCATTGAAGTCGAAGCCAGCAAAGACTTTCCTGTAGCGCAGGAAATGCGTCGGCACTACCAGACAAAGTCCTATTCTTCCGAATACATGCTGTCCTGGGTAAAGTGCAGCAATCGACAAATTAATGTCCTCACTTATCGGTGGTACGCAGATGCCCGTCTTAGCGGTGCGCTGGTGTACTCATCAGATCTGGAAACCGGTTGGTATTCAGCTGATAAAGACCCGGCGTCCCAAGAGCTGGTCGCCAAAGTCTGCGCCTGAAAAACGACGATGGGCAGGTTTTTTCGAAACCGTAATTTCTGACCCTCTCTGAGGTCAGAGAGGATGACGGCCGTTGTACCCGTATGAGATGAATATCGACCTTTTTTAGCAAAGGAGTCTTGCATGCCCACCTACGTTGTCACTGCCGCTGCTGGCCGACTCTCCAAGCAACAAAAATCCGACCTTGCTGCGAGCATTACCAAGATTCATTGCACGGTAACGGGCGCCCCCGCCTATTTTGCGCAAGTCCTTTTTAATGATGTCCCCGAGGGTAATTACTTCATTGCCGGGAAGCCGCTGACGGAAGATATCGTCTTCATCCATGGCCAGATCCGGGCAGGACGTGATCTCGAAGTCAAACAACGCATCATGATGGAGCTGCTGGACGCAGCAGCCGACATTGCTCAGATGGAGAAGAGCAACATCCAGATTTATCTTCTGGATCTGCCCGCCAAGCAGATTGTGGAATGGGGAAAAATTCTTCCCAACCCTGATGAAGAAGCCGAGTGGTTTGCATCGATTCCCGACCATGTCAAAAAACGAATGGCGGATCTGCTCAGTTGACCGACCAGCACAACAGGGACTGAAGACATTAAAGACTGAAAAAATTATAAATTTATAAACAAATTTGACTCCTGATAAGGACCGTGTAAATCCGCTAAAATTACCGTTTGGTCATTTTGTGACCGTAAGGACTTTTAGACCCAAGGACACCGATCCACTGGATTCCCCTTTCACAACCCACCAGGAGTCACCCGATGAAAAAAACGCTTCTCTTCGCCGCTCTGGCTATTGCAGCCCAAACCGCGGTTGCCGCGAATGTCGCCAAGGCAGACAAAGACAATGATGGCACGCTGGATAAAAATGAAGCCAAAGCCATTCCCATGGTGGCCAAGCATTTCGATGCAATCGATCTGGATAAAGACGGCACTGTCGATCAGGCCGAGATTGATGCGTTTAAAATAATGGCGGCAGACAAAGATAACGACGGCACGCTCGACAAGAAAGAAATCAAGCACAAGGGCATCGCAAAAGCGTTTGATGAACTCGACGGCGACAAAGATGGCACGCTGGACGCTAAGGAAATCCTCAGCTTCTTTCAAAAGAAGGGCTGATACTCAACACCGCGAGTACCGATCCTCTGAATACGCACCTTCGGGTGCGTTTTTCATTTAGCAGCAATGTCAAACGACACGAGAGCGTCTGTGCGGCACTCCACTTTCTGGCAAAGAATTATTGCGGCATGTCGCCAAGATGTCGGCTTTGTAGACTATTTAGTACAAGCCTCGTCACACCTGATGATTCAACAATGATTGTTGAAGAAATTCGATGAAAATCCGATTCCTTGCAAGTTGCATCCGCTCGGGGGGTATCAGTGCAGTGATCTGGTTGCCAAAGCGAGTATGCTGAACCCACTCAGGCAAGACCCGTATCAAACTCCCATCCTCCAGTGAAGCATTGCATAAGTAATCAGGAAGTTGCGCTATACCGAGCCCCTGCAGACAGGCTTCGTAGACTGCCTCGGGGTTGTCGACGTGATAGCGGCTTTGCACCTTGATTCGTTTTTGAGTGCTCTCTGAAGACATGCTCCACCACTCATCCCGCGAACGACCTCGGTAGAAAAGACAAGATCGATCAGCCAGTTCATCAGGCTGCTCTGGCTGTCCCCATTGCGCCAGATACTCGGGCGAGGCGGTCACCATCCAGTCTATTTCAGATACTGGTGTTGCCACCAAGTCTTTGGCTGACGAAGACGCGCTCCACCTCAACGCAATATCAAAACGTTCGTAGGCAACGTCAACCATCCGATCGGCGAGCACGAGATCGATTTCGAGGTCTGGGTGGCGCTTCAAGAATTCCGGAATTAAATGGCACAGAACCCGCTGACCCCAAGAAACTGCCGAGGTCAACCGAATCCGGCCTCTGAGTTCCGATCGCATCGAGAGCATCATCTCACCACCGGCTGCCAATTCAGCCAATGCGTTTTTGGCGTGCTCTAAATAGGTCTCACCCGCGGCGGTGAGCGCGATGCGCCGAGTACTTCGACTGAACAGCGTCACGCCCAAATGTCTCTCGAGCTGCGCGATACGTTTACTGATAACACTTTTGACAACATTGAGCTCGATCGCGCTTCTGCCGACGCTGAGCGTCTGCGCAACAGACACAAATGCTGAGAGCATATCGGAACTAATCACGATTGTTCCTAAATCACGAACAAAGCATTTGCATTTAAGCAGATTGATGAATCGTCGTAAACAGATTAGCTTAAACGGGCCAAAACCCGATATTCAGTGCCTGTCTCGTGAGGTCAATTCACCGGGTCGCAAGCCCGTTTATGCCCAGCGTGGAATCTCAGCGCCGTCAGCAACCTGATGCAGCAGGATATTAATAAAAAAATAATTTGGTTTGGTTTTCCGCCAACTATCTGAGGAGATGCAAATGAAGATTTATGCTGACCCGATTACTGTCAACTGCCGCAAAGTTCTCGCTGGGCTTCATCTGATCGGTGCACCTTACGAGCTTCATCATGTGGATTATTTCAAGGCAGAGCAAAAGAGTCCCGAATACATGGCGCTGAATCCTAATGCATCCGTGCCGGCCATGGTTGACGGAGACCTTGTCTTATGGGAGTCCAATGCCATCCTTCAGTACGCCGCAGACAAAACTGGCAATGCAAAGGCTTACCCCACCGAGCTGAAGGCTCGGGCTGATGTCAATCGGTGGCTGTTGTGGGAATCCTCGAGCTGGTTTCCTAGCGCTTACGTGTATCTGGTCGAGAATTGTGTCAAACCGCTGCTCGGTGGCGCGCCTGACCCCGCAATCCTGGAAGCGCAAAATGCGCAATTTCACAAATTGGCCGGAATTCTCGACGATCGGTTAAAAAATTCGGCATGGGTGTGCGGAGCGAATCCGACAATCGCCGACATCGCGTTGGCCGCCCCCATGCATCTCCATGGCTGGCAACAGCTGCCGTTGAAAGATCATCCGAATCTGGTGCGCTGGATGACGCAGAATGTCGAGCATCTGCCCTGCTGGAAGGACACGATGGTCTACGAAGGTTTCACTCTCAAACAATAACCTCTGATTTAACGGAGACAGTAACTATGACTCTGGCGAATTCTGTCCAGGCCTTGATGAACTATACGGTGGATAACGGCAAGCCGGCGGAGTATTATTTTTATGAGCCGGACCCGGGGGTCGAATTGAATCCTGCCGGGACCGATCAGCACGAAGTTCGAATTTGGGATGCATGGCCGGACCGGGATCGCCTATCGCTTGATCGTGAAGGATTCGAGCTCCATGAGTTCGATCCTTCATTTACTGCTTTTGATGATGACGCGCAGATCAAGGGCCACTTTTATGATCAAGTCACCGAGTTCGTAAAACAATACACCGGCGCCCATCGGGTGGTGGTGTTTGACCACACTATCCGCCGAAGACAACCTCCTGAAGAGATGGTCTTCTCCCGTCCCTCCACCGAGTTCAAGCAGCAGACGGTCGTCCAACGACCTGCCGTTCTACTCGTGCACAGTGACTACACCGTATCGAGTGGTCCGCAGCGTGTGCGTGACATTTTGCCCGACGAGTGCGAATCCCTGCTCAAGCGCAGAGTCGCTTTTTTCAACGTCTGGAAACCCTTGTACCGCAAGGTGGAAGAATTACCCTTGGCGATGTTGGATGCGCAGACGCACGTTGAAGCTGACTTGCTGCGTATGGAATTGAAATACCGCGATCGCACTGGCGAAATCTATGTCATGCGCCATTCTCCCGCGCACCGGTGGATGTATTTTCCGCATATGGAAAACCATCATGCCTTGCTCCTGAAAACTTACGATTCCGAGACAGATGGACGCTGTCGGTTCATGGGACATTCAGCCTTCGAGGACCCGACCTCGCCGCCAGATGCGCAAAAGCGAGAAAGTATCGAAGTAAGGACCATGGCATTTTTCTGACCGGTGCGGGTCAATAATGGATAAACCCATGCTTTGCGGCGAATCCACATGGGTGTGCGACGCAGGGCCTCTTGGATGAGTGAATACGTCACCGCAGAGCTGAATTATCTGGCCGAACGCGTGGCCGAGCTTGAGACATGGTCGTACGATCCACCGGATGGTCGCCCGCGTTTCAATGGCCGCTTACGCGCTTATCAGACAAGGATTACCAACGCGCGCGAATATCCAGAAAAGACGTTGACCGAGCATGGGTTTTGTTGTTTACGCCGGCCCAGTAAAGTCTCAAGCTGTCCGGATGAGAGCGCGATCAGGAATACCGGCTATGCCGAGGCCACCGAATGGATCAAGGATACGCTGCAGGCCTCACAGGCGATCGTGTTTGATCACACCTACCGACGGCGTCTGAGCGGTCGTCCGCCGCTGGATGGAACGGGGGGATCGTTCAGCGAGATTCGGACACCCGTTGGCCGGGTGCATGCCGACTTTACGCCTCGCTCTGCGCCGAAAAGAGTCGCCCCTCTGATGGCGCGTGATGCGGATGACCCACTTCCGCCCTACCGTATCTACGGGCTATGGCGTCCATTGAACAAGCGCCCTTTGCAAGATGCGCCTTTGGCGCTGGCGTCATCATCAAGCGTGACGGCGCACGAGCTCGTGCCAAACGCCCTCATCTACCCAGATCGCCGGGGCGAGACTTACGCGATACTTCACAGTGATCGTCACGAATGGTTTTATTTTCCCGACATGCAGCGCGATGAAGTACTGCTCTTCCTTCACTACGATTCAAGTGCATCGCCCCACATCCCCGTGCCGCACACTGCTTTTGAGGATCCTGCTTCGCCACCCGATGCCGAGCCTCGAGAGAGCTTGGAAATGAGGATTTTGGTATTCTGAACGATCAGGTGTCGGTTGTGCTCCGTGATGGCCTGAGTCTGTTGAAAGATAAGAGCGTCAACCACCAACAATCCCTCTCATGAACGAGGCGTACTTCAATTTGAACGGCAACCTCGATGAGAAAGCCGTCGTGTGTCCCAGCGATCAGCCATGGATCCCCTCACCTCGACCGGGGGTTCTGCGTCGTCCGATGTATCGCTTGGGCGGCGAGGTGGCGCGAGCCACCAGCGTCGTGCGATATGAACCCGGCAGTATATTTGACAACCACAAACATCCCGGCGGCGAGGAAATCTTTGTCCTCGACGGCGTGTTCCAGGACGAACAGGGCGATTATCCTGCGGGGACCTACCTTCGAAATCCCCCGGGCAGCAGCCATTCGCCTCGCTCTCTGGATGGGTGCGAGATATTCGTCAAGTTGTGGCAATTCTGTCCCGGAGATTCACAGTCCAAAAGCATCAGAACAGATCATGCGACCTGGATTGACATGGGCGCTGACGGCACCATGACGCTGCCACTCCATTGCTACGGCGGCGTCAATGTTCAACTCATCTGCTTGCCTGCGGTCTCGCAAAAACTCAGCCTGTCTTTTGAGAACGGCATGGAAATATTTGTGATCCGCGGACGAATCGAGGACCGCTCTGGGCAATATGGTGCTGGCTGCTGGATCAGGTACCCTCGCTCGGGTCGCCTTGATATTCAGTCGCCTGACGGTGCCATCGTTTACGTCGAAACAGGACGCCAGGAAAAACCCTTTATCGCATTGCCAGACTGATGACAGCGCATCGCCCGCGTACACAAGCAAATAGGTCGACGACGTATCATCGTCGCCGGCTGCACTAAAACTGCCTACACGACATTCGCCTGCCTTAATGGCAGCTGACTTTGCTTCAGGCGCCTGAGTACAAAGCTGGATTTGCTGTTGCGTATCCCGGGAATCTTGTACAAGCGCTCGCGAAGGAAGCGCTCGTAATCGCGCGTGCCCTCCACCGCCACTCGGATGTAATAGTCGTAGTCGCCGGACACCAGAAACGCCTCCAGCACTTCGGGGATCTCTTCCAGCGCCTTGCCGAACTCGAACAGCGCCTCATCCGAATGGCTGTCGATGGTGACATGAAGTATTACCGTCTCGGCCAGTCCGATTTTTTCGGGATTGATGCGCACCGAGTAGCCTTCGATGACCCCGGCGTCTTCCATGCGCTTGATCCGGTTCCAGCACGGGGACGAGGTCAGCCCGACCTGCTTGCCTAATTCCTGCAGACTCAGACGCGCATCCCGTTGCAGGGCTCTCAGGATCGCGATATCGAATTTATCCAGTTCCATTCTTTTAAGTGGCGGTTTTTCAGAAGGATTTTCTGGATATTACTCATATACAGCAAATATAAGAAGCATTTTCTGCGAATGAAGGATTACATTATCGGCATGGATTTGCCCTGAGATGGCATAAGCCAAGCCGCTACCGCGGCGCCCGTGCTGTGGCCCGAGGCGGTCTTACCCGACCGCCAAGCGCCACAGCGCTCCCCCTAACAAGCCTCTGGAGGAGACACGCCATGACCACCGATACCCACCCGGTTCCCGCCTCAAACCGCCCATCGCCGATCCGTCGGCCTGAGGTCTCGCTCGACGACAAATACACCAACCTCGACGGCCGGATCTACCTGTCCGGCATTCAGGCGCTGGTCCGGCTGCCGATGATGCAGCGGCTGCGCGACCAGGCCGCCGGCCTGAACACGGCAGGCTTTGTCAGCGGCTACCGTGGATCGCCGCTGGGAACACTCGACGAAGCACTCTGGAAAGCGCAGACACACCTCGAAAAACATCACGTCAAATTTGTACCTGGCGTGAATGAAGACCTGGCCGCGACCGCCGTCTGGGGCACGCAAACGGTTGGACTCATCGGTCCCGCTCGCTACGACGGTGTGTTTGCGATGTGGTACGCCAAAGGGCCGGGCGTGGATCGCTGCGGCGATGTGTTCAAGCACATGAACCACGCGGGCACCGCACAGCACGGCGGCGTGCTGCTGGTGGCGGGCGACGATCATGGTGCCTATTCATCGACCCTGCCGCATCAGTCCGATCACCTGTTCTCTGCCTGCATGATACCCATGCTCTACCCGTGCAATGTGCAGGAATATCTCGATCTGGGTTTGCATGCCTGGGCGATGTCGCGCTATTCCGGCTGCGCAGTCGGCTTCAAGGCGCTGGCCGATACGGTGGAGTCCACTGCCTCGGTGGATGCCGACCCATTCCGGCTGAAGATTGTTTATCCGGACAATTTCACTATGCCCGACGGCGGACTGAATACCCGCCTCTCGACCGACACGCTGGGCGTGCAGGCGCGCAAGCAGGAAGCGCTGATGCAGGACTACAAGATCTATGCGGCGATCGCCTATGCGCGCGCAAACAAGCTGAACCGCGTCATGATCGACAGCCCGAGCGCCAAGCTTGGCATCATTGCGTCCGGCAAATCGTATATGGATGTGCTGGAAGCACTCGAAGAGCTGGGCATTGATGAGCAGCGTGCCGCCGAGATCGGTCTTCGGCTCTATAAAGTCGCGATGCCGTGGCCGCTGGAACCCGAGGGTATTCGCGAATTCGCGCAGGGTCTGGATGAAATTCTGGTCGTTGAAGAGAAGCGGCAGATTGTTGAGTATCAGCTGAAAGAGCAGCTGTATAACTGGCGCGAAGACGTTCGTCCACGCGTCATTGGCAAGTTCGATGAAAAAGGCGAATGGGTCGCGCCGCGCGGTGACTGGCTGCTCACCTCGAAAGTCGATTTTTCGGTGGCGCAGATCGCACGCGTGATTGCGGCGCGCATCGCCAGATTTCATACCAGCGATCTGATCAAGGCACGCCTTGCCTTCCTCGAGGCCAAAGAGCAAGTGCTGAGTAAAGCGGTCAGCACACCGCCCCGCCCTGCCTATTACTGCTCGGGCTGCCCGCACAATACCTCTACCAAAGTACCGGAGGGCAGTCTCGCGCTGGCCGGCATCGGTTGTCATGTGATGGCCACCGCCATCTACCCCGAGTTCAACAAGCTGACCACGCACATGGGTGGTGAAGGCGCGCCATGGATCGGTCAGGCGGCCTTCTCTCAGTTGCCGCATGTGTTCCAGAACCTCGGCGATGGCACGTATTTCCACTCGGGCTATCTGGCGATACGTGCTGCCTTGGCGGCCAAGGTCAACATGACCTACAAGATTCTCTACAACGATGCTGTAGCGATGACCGGTGGACAACCGGTCGATGGCACGATCTCCGTCCATCAGATTGCGCAGCAGATGGCCGCCGAGGGCGTCAAGCGCATTGCGCTCGTCACGGAAGATCTGTCGCGCTACACCGATCGCTCGGCGCTGCCAGAGTACCTTACGCTGCACGACCGCAAAGATATGGATACGGTGCAGCGCGAGTTGCGCGAGGTCAGCGGTGTCTCCGTGCTGATCTACGACCAGGTCTGTGCCGCTGAGAAGCGGCGCCGCCGTAAGAAGGGTGAACTCCCCAAGCCGACACAACGCCTGTTCATCAATGAGGCCGTTTGTGAAGGCTGCGGTGATTGCGGTGAACAATCGAACTGCACCTCCCTGATGCCACTGGAGACCGAGTTCGGGCGCAAACGCGTCATTGATCAATCCTCGTGCAACATGGATTATTCGTGCGTGAAAGGCTTTTGCCCGAGTTTCGTCACCGTCACCGGCGGCACACCCAGAAAAACAAAACTCGATCAACACGCCGAACCGCAGTTTGCCGCGCTGCCCGAGCCCGCCGCTGCCCGCTGCGACACGCCTTACAACATCCTCATCAACGGCATCGGCGGTACCGGCGTGATTACCATCGGCGCCTTGCTGGGCATGGCCGGTCATCTGGAAGGCAAAGGCGTGTCCGTACTGGACATGACGGGCATGTCGCAAAAAAATGGCTCCGTGACCTCGCATGTGCGGATTGCCGCGTCTCCGGAAGCCATACGCGCGCAGCGCATCGCCACCGGCGAAGCCGATCTCGTACTTGGTTGCGACATGCTGACCGCGGGCGCGCATGACGCCATATCAAAAATGCGCGCAGGTCGCACGCATGCCATCATCAACACGCATCAGCAACCGACGGGCCACCTCGCGCGTCAGCCTGACTGGCAGTACCCTGCCGACGAGGTACAAGCACTGATCGACAACTCAGTCGAAGGCCATGCGGACTATATCGATGCCACCCGGTTGGCGACCGCGCTGATGGGTGATTCCATCGCCACTAATCTGTTCATGCTGGGCTATGCGTACCAGAGAGGCTTGCTGCCAGTCTCGGAAGCTTCGCTGATGCAAGCCATCGAATTGAACGGCGTCGCGGTGGCGGCCAACCAGAAGGCTTTCCTGTGGGGCCGCCGCGCTGCCACTGATCTGAAAGCCGTCGAACGCATCGCACTGCCGGCACAACCGGTCTTGCTGAAAATGCCGGATACGCTCAACGCCGTGATCAGGCGCCGGGTCGAGTACCTGACCGCGTATCAGCATGCCGACTACGCACGAGAGTATGAATCATTCGTCGATCAGGTCCGGCAGGCTGAAGCAGCGCTAGGTCAAGGTGAGCGCCTCACGCGAGCAGTGGCTACCGCACTGTTCAAGCTGATGGCGTACAAGGATGAATACGAAGTCGCGCGACTGTACACCGACCGCGCATTCATGCAGAAGCTGAAGCAGCAATTGGACGGCAAGCTGCGGCTTGGTTTTCACTTCGCACCACCGTTATTCTCATCCAAAGATGCGCAAGGACATCCTCAGAAAAAAAACTACGGCAGCTGGATGTGGCCCGCACTACATCTGCTGGCGCGGATGAAAGGCCTGCGCGGCACCCGTTGGGATGTTTTCGGCTGGACAGAGGAGCGACGCATGGAGCGCAATCTCATCCTCGAGTATCGCGACATGATTGCCTCCTTGTTGCCCACCCTCGATACCCGTCGCCTGCCAGTTGCCGTAGAGCTTGCGTCATTACCCGAAAAAATCCGGGGCTTTGGTCATGTGAAGGCGCTTGGCGTGAAGCGCTACCGCAGCGAGGTAGAGCTCTGTCTGCGACGGTTCACTGAGGTGGATACCAGCGGACACGACGTGATGGTTCATGCAGCATAAGGAGCATAAGAGACATAAGGGGCTGAAGCGATCTAGGCAAGCTGTTCAGCCTTCTTTTCAGCCCTTATCAAGGGAAAACAGCGCTGCGGATCCTGATAGATCGATACACAATCGAGACACTGAAAACACTCTCTGTAGTCGATCTTACCTGCCGGGGTAATTGCCTGATACTCGCACCGGTGCCGGCAGGTCTGGCACGGTGTGCCGCACTCGCTCCGGCGCGGTATCCACGACCAGACACGCAGAAATCCAAGCGATGCCAATGCGGCTCCCAGTGGACACAGATAGCGGCAATAGCCCCGATAGACAAAGACGCTCAGCAGCAAGCAAAATACCGCCCATGCCAGATACGGCCAGTCGCGGACAAAATACAGACTGATCGCTGTCTTGAAGGGCTCAACCTCCACCAGCCACTCCGCCATCGGGGGTGAGGCATACAAAGAGACCATCAGCGCCGCGAGTATCAGATACTTGATCCACTTCAGTCGTGCATCGAGCGCGGCACGCAAGCGGCGCTGCCGCCGCCCCAGCGCATTCGCCAGCAGACTGATCAGCTCCTGCAAGGCACCGAACGGACAGAGCCAGCCACAAAAAGTACCGCGTCCCCAAACCAGCAGGGTTAGGCCGACAAATACCCAGAGAATGACTGTCATCGGGTCATTCAAAAAAAAGCTCAGATCGCCATCTGAGCTCAGTGATTCAATCGCCGCGGTGATGTTGACGATCGTCAGCTGACCCTGCGCTGTCCAGCCAATGAAGCCCACGGTAAAGAGCAGGAACAGCGTCCGCAGTCGTCGCATGCGCCTAGGGCGCACACTGAAGCGTTTCTGAGCGATCAGTGCAATGCTCAGCGCGACCAGACCCCCGAGCAGCATACCGATATGCCCGCTCCGAGATTGCCAGGCACTGATCCAATCCTGCATGTCGGATGACGACACACGAACATCAGCGTCTCGCACCGCCGCCACCACCGTGGCAGAAGGCGCAGCGGTTGACAACGCTTGCGCTGAACGCATATCGTCCGAGGTTGTGCCCGTGGTGGTGCCGGGCTCATCGACAGCTTTTGCGGAAAGGGTGCGGGTCGTTGGTGATTCACTATCCGGTAGCGCAACCGGATTGGGCATTCCCGTGCCGGATTTTTTTTCTGATGCTGCGCGGCTCTCGGATGATTCTGCTACGGGCTTGGCAGCGGCGGCAGACCTGCTTTCCTCCGACGTGAGCAGCGGCTTGGTATCCGACTTGAAATCCGACTTCGTGTCAGTCTTTGTGTCCGGCTTTGTGTCTCTGATGTCTTTCGTGTCCTTATAGGCGACCGCGTTGGTATTGGTGGCCGTCGTGGCCGTCGCGACGGCTGCTGCCGCCTGCAGCACCGCTCGATTAATCGCCTTGACCGAGATCGTTCCCTGTTGAACGCCTTTCAGATGTGCGACCTGCTCATCCCGCAACCCCGGGTCATTGTGAGGTCCGATCTCTACGGTATGACGGGGGGAGAGTCCCTTGTACTGCGACGCGAATCGCTCCAGCTTCAGGGTTCCTGCGGAATCGAGAAACAAGGGCTCACGGTGATCGAGCAATCGGATCTTCAAAAAATTGCCCGAGACGTCCATGATGATCAGCAGATTGATCGGCTTGCCGCTGTAGCCGCGCGCTGGCGCAAAATCAATAGATTCGAAAACATAGGCCTTCAGCTCGGGCTTGGCGTCAGCGCCTCCCGTATCCTTGACGAACAGCGGGTAGACAGGCAGATCCGGCAGGATCTCGCCGACCACATAGAAGTAGTCGACCATTCTCTCGATATCGGCTTTTGTCAGGTTACTCGCATCAGCCCGGGAAAGCAGGCAGCAGAGCATCAGGCCAAGCACGGCCAGCAAGCGTCGTAGGTGTTGGTACATCAGCGAATGGCCACTCGGCAGGAATGTGTTCCGCGACTCCCCAAGATCAGCGGCGCATCACCCAAGTGATTTACTGTGACAAGCCCGCGTGACGAACGCCCGCTTCAGCGATCTGCTCATCCTGCTGCGAGGTGACCCCGCTGACGCCCACCGCACCAACGGTCTGCCCATTCACCACCACAGGCACACCGCCTTGCAACAGGACGCCGTTGGGCAGCGTCACGATGGCGGGCCGGGTCTTGGCGGCCTCTTCCAATACTTTGGTGGGACGACGGAACAGAGAGGCCGTGCGCGCCTTGCCGATGGCAACCTCAATGCTGCCGATCAGTGCGCCATCCATGCGCTGAAAGCTCAACAGATGACCCGCGTCGTCGACGACGGCGATATCAACCAGCCAGTTGTTTGCTTTGGCCTCGGCGATGGCACCCGCGATGATCTTGTTCGCTGCCTCCAGGCTGAGTGTTTTACGATCGATTACCTGCGCGTGCGCCGTGAGCGTGACAAAAATAAGCGCAGACGAGGCGACAAGTCGCCTGAGGGGTGTGGTCATCACGGAGTGTCTCCTGTTGTGTGCGCGGATATACCAGCGCTTTGTTATTGAGATTTCCTCCCTCCACTATAACTCAGTTGGCGGTTTTCAAACGATAGTTTGGCATGAATATCATATTGAATATCATATTGAAAACCCCGCAGCAAACCATCTGCAAGATCGCGAGCTCGTCTGGCTCGCGGCTTCAACTCAGATACTGATATGACCGCCCAACTCGACCGCGTGGTCTTCCGGAATTTTGTAATAATCCGTCGCGCCGAGCATCATCCTGTGCAGCAAAATGAACAAGCCAAAGAACCAGGAGGTTCCCTCGCGGGCAACTACTTTTTCTTTGCCAATGAAGAATGAGATCTCCATCAAACTGAAATGAAATTCCCTGACCCGCAACAGCGCCAGCGCGCGCGGAATATCGGGCTCTTCCATGAATCCGTACTTCACGATCACGGAGTGAAAATTATGCTCAAGGTGCGTGACGTGCACGCGATCGTTGTCTTCTACGTAGGGTATGCTGTCCACCTGCATGCGCATCAGTAGCACTCGCTCATGCAATACGCGGTTATGTTTGAGGTTGTGCAGCAGCGCCATCGGCACAATATCGTCGTGTGGCACCATGAAAATGCCGGTTCCTTTCACCCGTTGCGTGCTCTGCGCAGATAACTTGGATAAAAAATCCTTGAGCGGTACGGCATCACGCCAGCGCGCCTCCAGCAAACGATCGCGTCCACGTATCCAGGCAATCATCACCATCAGGGTCACCGAGGCCACGGCCACTGGCAGCCAACCGCCATCGAAAAACTTGAACAAATTGGCCGACAGGAAAAACACATCGATAGCGAACAAGATGGCAAACAACGGAATGAAAATCGCCTTGTTCCAGCCGCGAATCACAATCATGCAGAAGGCCGCTAGCACGGTATCGATCGCCATCGCCCCCGTGACCGAGATGCCATAGGCCGATGCCAGACTTTCCGAGCTTCTGAAGGTCAGTACCAGCAGCACCACGCCGCAGAACAAAATAATGTTTACCTTCGATACATACACTTGCCCGATTTCATCCGCCGAGGTGTGCCGAATGCGAATACGCGGTATGTAGCCGAGTTGAACCGCCTGATTCGCAATCGAGAAAGCACCGGAAATCACCGCCTGCGAGGCAATGATGGTCGCCATGAAAGCCAGCAGCAGCAAAGGTACCAGCGCCCACTCGGGCGCAAGTCGGTAGAAGGGATTATCGAGCGCCGATGGATCGCGGATCAGCAAAGCACCCTGTCCGTAGTAATTCAACAGCAACGCCGGGAACACCAGAAAAATCCATGCACGGCGTATGGGCTGCAAACCAAAATGACCCATATCAGCATAAAGCGCCTCGCCACCGGTCACCGACAATACGACCGCGCCCAGAATGGCAATTGCCACACCCTGGTGGTCAAGCAAAAAGTGGAATGCCACCAGTGGATTCAGCGCCGCAAACACTGCCGGATTTGCGGCAACTTCCGCCAGCCCCAGCACCGACAGCGCCACAAACCATACGACCATGATCGGACCGAACACAAATCCTACCTTGGCAGTGCCGAAGCGCTCAACCGCGAACAACGCTGAGATCAGCGCCAGTGCAATGGGCACGATATACGGTTGAAGTGATGGCGCGATGATGTTCAAGCCCTCGACCGCGCTTAGCACGGAAATTGCGGGGGTAATCATGCTGTCGCCGAAAAACAATGAGGCACCCAAAGCACCTGCCCCGATCACCAGCCAGCGAGCTTGCGCATGATCGCCAAGCTTGGCCAGCACCAGCGCCGTCAGGGCGAAGACACCACCCTCGCCGTGGTTATCTGCGCGCATGATGATCATCACGTACTTGAGCGTGACGACAATTAACAGCGCCCAGGTAATCATCGACAAGATGCCCAGCACCGCCGGCTCTAGCGAGCCACCATGACTCGCGGAGGCTTCTACGGCCACTTTCAACGCATACAGCGGAGAGGTTCCGATATCACCGAACACGACGCCCACCGCTCCCATCATCAGGAGCAGCAAGTTCTTATGGGGGTGATGATGGTGATGTTTCGACGACATGAGCGGCGCTCCTGATTGGGATGAATTTGTCTAAAGATTGTTTCGGTTCAACCAGCAGCTGCTGCTCAGTGACTTCATGCAC
>JACCED010653572.1_pt1 | contig 29283 bp, 31 predicted proteins | sample 7455021 | NCBI WGS metagenome assembly JACCED01 (sample SAMN15323456, study PRJNA562643) | freshwater metagenome | isolation source: river surface water | place: USA:Blue River Watershed | collected 2017-08-19 | reverse complement strand
TGAGCGGCAGTTTACGGCAGTTGCGCGTGGCCATATCTGGCAAGTCAGCTTAGTTTTAGTATATGAACTTTATTTCTGGAATAAAGGCGACATCCAGCGCCCTGAATGCGGAACAGATTCGGATGGATATCGTTGCGCAGAACATTGCGAACGCGCAGACCACCAAGGATTTGGACGGCAATCCCTATCAACGGAAAATTGTGACGTTCGAGTCGGTCATGGTCGGGCAGCCCGGTTCGAATGAAAAAGGGGTCAAGATTACGGAAGTGAAGTCCGATGAGTCGGACGGAGACATTGTGTTCAATCCTGGGCATCCTCATGCCGACCGCGAAGGTATGGTTCGGATGCCTAACGTGAAAATCGCTACGGAAATGGTTGATATGATGAGTGCCTCCCGAGCGTACGAAGCGAATCTCTCGGTGGTTCGGAATGCGCGTCAGATGGCGATGAAGGCGCTGTCGATTGCTCGGATGTAAGTGGGTTTTTATTTTTGAGTCATGCAAATACCTGCACTCGGAAACATTGGTAAAATCATGCAGAGTCCAGCTGACATGGAGGCTATGAAGGGGGCCGTGCCGTTTGGCGGCGCGGGAGGAGTTTTGGAGGCGCAGCGATCGAAAGGAGCGGGGGGGGTATCTCGAGCGGGGCGAGATGAGTTTTCTGACTTCCTTACGAAGGCGGTTTCAGAGGTGGAGGAAAAAATGAGAATCTCGGATGTGGAACGTCAGAAGGTTTTGACGGGGGAGGCGAATAATTTGCACCAAGCGACGATTGCCGCGCAGGAAGCAAGCGTCGCATTTTCGCTGATGGTGGAGGTTCGCAACAAGCTCGTGGAGTCGTACCAAGAGTTGATGCGGATGCAGGTCTGATTTTTTTGTTTTGAGTGCTGAGCTCTGTTTGGGCTGAATATGAAGACTTTACTACTGCAGACGCGTCAATTGTGGCAGCAACTCGGGATCAACCAGCGGGTTTCCATTGGGGTTGCTGCGATTGGGGTGATGGTTGGGATGATTGCTTTGTTGATGTGGTCTCAGCGGCCGCAGATGCAGTTGCTGTATGGTGGACTCAGTCAGAAGGATATGTCGGCAGTGATGGGCGCCCTTCAGGAGGCGGGGGTGAAGGCGGACGTTGGTCCGGGTGGAAACTCTGTGTCGGTGCCGAGTGATCAGGTTCACAAGGTGAGAATGCAGCTAGCGACCAAGGGGGTTCCCTCTGGGGAAGGAGTGGGATACGAGATCTTTGATCGGACGAACTTCGGGATATCCGACTTCGTTCAACGGACCAACAAAATCAGAGCGCTGCAAGGTGAGTTGTCGCGCACGGTTGCGCAACTCCAAGGGGTGCGGTCGGCGAAGGTGTTGATTGTGATGCCGGAGAATCGGCTGTTGTTCACCGATGCGAAGACCAAGCCGACTGCCTCCGTGTTTGTCGAAGGCAACTTAAATACGGATCAAGTCAACTCAATCCGGTTTCTGGTTGCGAATGCAGTGGAGGATTTGAAGGCAGATGATGTGGCGGTGGTGGACCACAAGGGGCAGGTGTTGACGGAGGGGCTGAAGGACGACCCGGTGTTGGGCGCGGCGTCTGGGCAGATGCGTTTGCGGAAAAACTTGGAGGATTATTTCCAGAAGAAGGTTGAGAGTATGCTTGCGACGGTCCTCGGGGCTGGCAAAGCGGTGGTGCGTGTTTCGGCAGATTTGGATTCCGAGGCCACGACCCGCAATGAAGAGAAGTACGATCCAGATGGCCAAGTGGTGAGAACGGAAACCTCTTTGGACGATTCGACGGTGACAAATGAGACAGAGCAGGGAGGGCAGGCCGCCGGAACCACGGCGAACACTCCGGCGAATCAGGGGGGCGGAGCCCCGGTTGGAAAGAACAGCCAGCAGAGCCGGAAGAACAAGTCCACCAACTACGAAATCAATCGTGTTTTGACCTCGTCGGTGAAAACGCCTGGGAGCGTTGCTCGCTTGACGGCAGCGGTTTTTGTTGCGTCCAAAGCGGATGTCAAACGGTCCGCAGCCGAGATGGATGCTCTCCGGAAGATTGTTGCGAATGCTCTTGGTGTAAAGGCGGTGTCTGACGCGGAAGTTGCCAAGATGGTTGCCATTGAGGAGGTTTCTTTCCCAGAGGGTCAGCAGGAGGCGAAGAGTTTAATCGACCAAGTTGCGCAACATTCCGACTTGGTACGTGATGCCGGAGCGATTCTTGTCGCATTGGTGGTGATTGGTGGATTTGTGCGGATGCTTCGCAAGACGAAGCCGGATGATGTCGTCATGGAGCAGATGGAGCCAGCGGGCTTGGCTGGGCGAGATGCCGACACAGAAGCTGAGCCCTTGGAGCCAGAGGTGATTACGGTCGAGAAAATCAACGAGATGATCAAGCGGCGGCCCTCTGGGGTTGCTGCCGCGATCAAGAGCTGGATTAGCCGTTCGGAGGGCACGAACTCATGAGCGAAGATTATTACAAGATGACGAAGGTCCGTCGTTTGGCGGCGTTCCTGATTTTGATTGGCCACGAGGCTGCTGCAGAGATTCTGCGGCAGTTCGACAACTCACAGTTGGAGTCAGTGTGCCGCGAGATGGCGTCGATTCCTTACGTTGATCCCTCGCTTAAAAGCCTTTTGATTGGCGAGTTCGGTTCAATCGTAAAGGACGGATTGGATTCCGCGCTGGGCGGCATCGAGGTGACACAACTCTCGCTTGAGTTGGCGAAAGGAGGGACTGCGGCTTCTACAATCATGTCGCGAGTCGCTCCTGGGGGGGGAGGCCAGTCGGACGACGAGTTCGCAGACCTCGATGCTTCACAGGTGTTCAATCTGTTGAAGGATGAGCAAGGGCAAACGATTGCATTCGTTCTGACCTTTTTGCCTGCGATGAAAGGTGCTGAGTTCGTCAAGCAAATGGCGGTGGATAAGCGTGAAGAGGTGATTGAGTGTCTTGGAAAGATTGAGCCTACATCGCGCGAGTCCGTGAAAAAGGTCTCCGCGAATCTCCAGAAGTTTTTGGACAAGCGTGTGGGGGGTGCGCAGCAGAAAACGGATGGCATCGCGGCGTGTGCAGCCATTGTCAACGCTTTGGATCGCGATACGAAGAAGACGCTGCTCAAGGGTCTCGAGGGACGGGATGCAGCGCTTGGCGCAAAAATCCGAAGCAAAACTTTCCCATTCGAGGACTTGGCCAGAATCGACGCTCAGGATTTGGCCAAGGTTGTCAAAGAGATCAACCAAAAGGATGGAACGCTGCTTGCGTTGGCGTTGAAATCTTCGCCTCCGGAGGTTGTCGATCCGATTGCGGGCACTCTCTCCAAGCGCGCTGCAGCGGCGTTGAAGGAAGAAATCGAGATGATGCCACCTCAGAGGCCGAAAGAGGTGCAAAAGGCGCAGGAGAGCATTCTCGAAATTGTGAGAAAGCTCGAGGATGCCGGCGATATCTCGACGGAGATCGCACAGACCAGTGCGCAGAAGTAGTGTGCTGCCATGATTTTGAAGAGGCAGACGATCGCATTTGCCGTTGAGCCAAGGTCGGTGACATTGGTTGGCGCTGAGGCACGTCTTGGTTACACCGAGTCCGAGTTGAAGGAGGTGCGTGAATCGTCCTTCGCGGAGGGCTTTGCAAAAGCGGCGGAGGAGTGTGCGAGTGAGATCCGCGACTTGAAGGAGATGATGACCGCACTTCAGGATGGCGTTTTGCAGACATTGATCGAGAAGCAGCGCGAGATGTCCGCTCATATACGGTCGATTCTCCCAGTCCTCGTCATGGAGGCTGCGGAGAGGGTGATTGCAGGAGTGAAGGTGGACGATGGACTTGTGAAAGCGGTGGTGGGCGATTTGATGGCGGAGGTTGCACCGGGCATCGAAAATGTGGAGATTCGTATCAGCGTGAATGACTTCTCCAAAATGCGGGAGTTCGATGCGACGTTCAGTGGGCGATATCCTCAGGCTAGACTGTTGGCTGATCCTGATTTGACCGATGGGGATTGCATCGTTCGTTCGAAGTTCGGGACGTTGGATGGGCGAATTGCGACGAAACTGAGGGCTCTTGAGGGAGCTCTAAGCTAAGGGAGGCGCTTGATGGATTCGGATGTTTGGTCGCTGGAGACTCTGTCGGGGCGGTTGAAGTCTGGGGCATTGTCGCGCAAGGTCGGACACGTCGCTCAGGTGACGGGTCTCGTGATCGAATCTGAGGGGCCCAATCTCGCGATTGGGGACGTTTGTCGGATCACCACGGGCGATCGAGAGCACTCGGTTTATGCTGAGGTTGTGGGGTTTCGTGGTCACCGGCTCCTGCTGATGCCACTGGGAGACATGGTGAACATCAAGGTGGGTTCCGAGGTTTCAGCGTCAGGTTTCGGTTTTGGGGTGCCGGTCGGTCCTGAGCTGATGGGTCGGGTGATTGACGGTCTGTCTCGGCCGATCGACGGACGTGGTCCAATCCATGGGGTGGCTCAGCGTCCGTTGAAAGCGGCGCCACCGAACCCTTTGACAAGAAATCGAATCAGTGAGGTCTTCTCGACGGGCATCCGTGCGATTGACGCATTCATGCCGGTTGGGTGTGGTCAGAGGATGGGGATTTTCTCTGGGAGCGGTGTCGGGAAATCGACGTTGCTGGGGATGATGGCGCGAGGTGCGGACAGTGATGTGAACGTGATTGCGCTGGTAGGAGAACGTGGCCGAGAGCTGCGCGAGTTCATTGAGAAGGATTTGGGGCCTGAGGGACTTCAGAAGTCGGTGATTGTGGTTTCGACTTCTGATCAGCCTGCGTTGGTGAGGATTCGTGCCGCGATGGTTGCAACGGCGATTGCCGAATACTTTCGGGATGAGGGGCGGAAAGTCCTTTTCATGATGGACTCGGTGACGCGCTTCGCGATGGCGCAGCGCGAGGTTGGACTGGCGGTTGGCGAGCCGCCGAGCAGTCGAGGCTACACGCCGAGTGTCTTTGCTCTCTTGCCGAAGTTGCTCGAACGGACCGGTGCTGGTACGACCGGTTCAATCACGGCGTTTTACACGGTTTTGGTCGAGGGGGATGACATGAATGAACCCATCGCGGATGCGGTCCGCGGGATTCTTGATGGACACATCATTTTGACCCGTGCACTTGCTACCGCGAACCACTTTCCGGCGATTGATGTGCTGGAGAGCGTGAGTCGACTGATTCGTGATTTGGCGTCTCCGGACGAGTACGCTCTCGCGTCACAGGCGCGCGATTTGATGGCGCTGTATCGAAGGAACGAGGATTTGATTACGATTGGCGCGTACGCCAAGGGGGCGAATCCGAGACTTGATCTGGCGATTGCGGTGCAGGAGGCGATGGGGCCGTTTTTGCGGCAAGGCTTTGAAGATGCCTGTGTTCGGGCGGAAACGATGCAAATCCTTTCACGGATTTTCCATCCAGAACAGGAATAATTTGCCGGGTATTCTGGTGAAGTGAGGTGACATGAAGCGTTTTGTTTTCAGCTTGGAAACGGTCCTATTGCTGCGCCGCCGCGAGGAGGAGCATCAGCGGGAGCTTTACGGTAAAGCGCTTTCGAATAGGGATAGCTTGAAGTTGGCTCTCAGCAACGCGTTGGGTCATCTTGATGTGCTACAGCGGGAGCTGCACTCTCGCCGACTGGGCGCCACGAAGAGGGACGACAACTTGACCTTCATCCATTCCATCCGCCAGCAACGGGATTTTTGCGAGGTGGTCACTCAGCGAGTGGTTCGGGCGGACCGAGAGGTGGAGATCCGTCTTGCGGGCTGGATGGAGGCGAGGAAAGGGGTGCAAGTCCTTGAGAAGTTGAAGGAAAAGCATCTCGAGCGGCATCGTGTGGAGCAGGACCGGTTGGAGGAGAGGGCGCTTGATGATTTGATAAACGCTCGGTTCGCGAACTTTCCTCTGAGGACATCAGAGTCAGGCATGTAATCTGCAATACGGCTTCTCATGTTGGCGGCGCCATGGTTTTTAGCGGTCGTAGGGTTGTTATCGAGCCTCGTGGTCGGGGTCATGATGATGTTTTCTGCCCAGAAAAAGATTGTAGCCACGCCGCCCCCAGTTGCTGCTGCCGTCGTTGTGGAGGAAAAGCCGGTTCCGCCGCAAACGGTTTTCAGTTTTCACACAGCGGAGTTGGTTGAGATGGTCGAGGATCTCAAGAAGCAGAAGCAGAAAATCCTCGAAGAACAGAAAGATGTAAAAGCGCTGGCGGCGAGGACCTTATCCGATCGCCAAGAGGTGGAGAAAATTAGGGATGAAATCAAGGAGTTGCGGGCCGATCTCGATCGTCGAGTCGTCGAGGTCCAACAGGAAGAGGTCAAGAATCTCGAGGCGCTCGCTTCAACCTACAGCGCAATGCCTGCTCCTGCAGCGGTATCCATCTTTAAGGAGATGGAGGAAGATCAGGTGGTGAAAATCCTCGCAACGATGAAGGCTAAGGCTGTGGCATTGGTTCTGTCAGAGATGGGTAAGGCGACTGACAAATCGGGAGAAGAGAGCACTGCGAGGCGAGCAGCCCGAATCACGGATAAGTTGCGCTTAATGAAAAACTTGAGGAAGGAGGTTGCGCAGTGAGCGTTGACGCAGTCGGAGCGGGAGCGGGGTTTGATTTGGGAGGAGGAGTTGCTGAGTCGTCAGCTTTGGGCTCCCTCCTTTCGCCGGCGGGGGACGTCGGCGCGAATCAAGTGGAGAGTTTCGGGGAGGGCTCGGAGCAGATTTCGGGTGCGGTTGACTTTGAGACAGTGATGCTTGCGGCGGCGAGTCTCTGTGGGGAGGCGATTGCCGAGGTCTCTGGCAACGGGCTAGTTGCTGAAGATTTGATGGGTGAATCCGACGCTCCTCAGTTGGATTTGTCCGATGCAAAGGAGGGTGTAGGCGACAGTGGCCCGCGGCCTGACTTTGGTTTCGGGGTGTTGCCTCCAGGGGTCATTGATTGGATTCAGTCGGCAACGCCAGCCCAGATTTCGGAGCTGTGTTCCAACATCGAGAGCGGTGTTGGTCTTAACGTCGATTGTTCCGTTCCCTACAGTGGTGCCCCACGGAGTGGTGGAGTTAAGGTAAATGTTGATGGCGGGAGAGTTGATGAGCTCATCGGGCAAGAGGAGCAGGCTTCACAGGAAGAATTGTTGACAGTTGATTGTGAAGTCACAGTAGGCGGTCTTGCCCAGCGCGTGGTCGGTCGAACATCGGACGTGATACCGCAGCTTTCGGAGGAAATCGTTACTGCATCGAGGGTGGGTACGTTGGCGGGTGGGATGAATCCTCCCTCGAGCCAATGGTCTGATGTCAATCGGGAGGCGGAAATTCGTCGGACTGCTGGCCAGAGCGAGTTGGTCTCTGCGAGTTTCAAAAAACCGATTTTGCGAAGCACTCTAGCAGTTGAGCAAACCGGTTCTCTTGAAGCCGTTACGATTCGGCAGTCACTGCTCTCAGGTTCTTTGCAGGACTTGAGTGCTCGGTATTCGAGTGTGGATGGCGTGCAAGAGGTGATTTCCGGTCCCGCTCGGGCTGATGTTGTTTCTGGCCAGAGTGGTGTTTTGAGTGAGGTGTCCTCGATGCCTTCAGCGGTGGCGGGTGGGTATGTTCCCTCGCCGGTGATTACGGCTGATTCTGGTTCGATGTCGAAAGGGTTGGTCCTCCAAAATGTGGATGGGTCTGTCGCGGTTTTTTCGCAGTCGTATCCTCTGCAGGATGTTTTCGACAAATCAACGACTGAGCCCACTCTGCAGGGGGAAAGCGATGGAGGGAGGGATTCTGAGTCGTTAGAGGTTGTTACCACGACTCAGCCGAGGAGCAACCAGGAGGGAGGAGGTGGGCCAGGTGTTGGTGGCGGTGGTGAGGCGGGCGGTAGGGAGAGCGGTGGACGGGGGGGGCGGCCATCGTCTCCGGAACCCTCTTTGGGATGGCATGGAAGAAAAGTCGTCACAGCACCGTTGGTGGCGCTTGGATCGCCTCGTTTGGGGGACTCTTTGAAGGCTTCGGTAAACGGTGCATCTCACGGCGGCGTCTTCTTGTCGAAGCAGGAGAGTGGCGTGCAGTTTGTTGTCGGGGGCGCATCTGAGATGACTGCGTTCAGCCTAGTGCAGAGGTCAGTGGGTTTTTACCCAAGCGCTGGCTTGGATGGTTCTCGCGGTATTGATTCCGCCCCAGCGTTGGAGCGGTTAGCTGGAGAAGTTTGGACGCGTCTCGCGGATTCTGTTGCGCGCGTGCGTGCGGACCGTGGCTCATTAAAGGTTGAAATCGATTTGCCCCAAGGGTTGAGCGTCGAGGTTGAGTTGCGCGGTAGTGCTGGCGGAGTAAATGCGGTTTTTAGGGTGGGGGACAGCGGTCTGCGGCAATCGCTCGAAAGTATGTGGAGTGTACTTCCAAGGAGCGAGAAGGTCTCGGCTTTGGATTTAGCGGATGTTTCGTTTGAGCGAGGCGCTGAGAGGGGCTTTACAAACTCAGATTCTCGCGGTGACCGGCAGCATTCGCAACGTGGTCAGCAAGAACGATTTGAGGGTGATGTGAGGGAATTATCGGATAAATCTTCTGAGAAAAGCCCGAGACTGGGCACGCCTGAAGCTTTTGTAGTGAGCGGTTCGCCAGTGAATGAGGGTTTCCCTAGAGCGAATCCCAACCGTGAATAAATCATAAATCTCGAGAAGCCCTTCGAAAGTGCATGAAAATACGGAGTTAATCGCATGAGTACTACAGGTCAAATCACCTCCTCCGGCAATCCAACGCAACTCGGCAATGATGTTTTGGCGGCAGCGAATCGCGCCCACAAGACGTCGCTCGGCGTTGATGACTTTCTCAAGCTACTGACGGTGCAGCTCCAGCACCAAGACCCGATGAAGCCGATGGAAGACGCTGAGTTCATGGGGCAAATGGCCCAGTTTGCGGCGTTGGAACAGACGAAGGAGTTGGCAACCAGTTTCAGCGAGTTCACCAAGCTCCAGAATCTCAACTAGGTGCAGCAGTTCCTCGGCAAATCAGTCACGGTCAAAAAAGGGGATGGATCAACCGAGCAGGGTACAGTGTCAGAGGTTTCTCTCGTTGGGACTGATCCTCAAATTTTCCTCAACGGTGCGAAGTACAGTATGTCTAGCGTTCTTTCAGTTTCCTTGAAGTAAATATTTAAACAATAAATCTTATGTCGCTCGTAGCAAGTCTTAACGTTGGGGTGAGTGCGCTGAAAACGTATTCCCAAGGGATTCAAGTTATCTCCAATAACATCGCGAACGTCAGCACCACAGGCTACAAGGCATCGAGAGCGTCCTACTCGGATCAGTTTTCGAATCTCCTGCGTCCTTTGGTGCCGAATCAGTCGAACGGAACGAAGGTGCCTCCGACCCAAATCGGGGGGGGGGGTCCAGGTACAAGGTATCAACGCTGTTTTTTCGCAGGGCACGATTCAGTCCTCTGGAAACGTCAGTGATTTGGCGATCACTGGAGCGGGGTTTTTCCGTGTCCGAGACATTGACGGCGGGAAAGATTACGTCACCCGTGCAGGGAACTTCCGAGTGAGCACGGATGGTACGTTGGCAACCCAAGATGGTTATCAAGTTCAAGGGACCTTTGGTGCTCAGACGCGGGTTATTTACGATGCGGCAACCGGACGTTTCAACGTGATGGGACCGCAGGACAACATCGAGCGAGTCAATGTCACCGCGGGTGGCGGCGTGACAATCACGAAGGCATCTCAGTATAGCTTTGATATCACGCCAACCTCCGAGGTTCAAAATTTGAAGGTCGGCATGACGGTATTTGCAGTAGCGTTAGATGGGACTTCTGACGCTTACGGGCGGGTTTCTAAGGTTGAGGGCAACAGGGTTACCGTGTCCGGTTATGATGGCAAGCCGACTGCTGTCAGCGCGGCTCCTACGACGCTCGCATTCAATGCAGTGAAGGGTACTGTGGTAGATGGCAATACGAGTTCACCAGCGAATACGGACTACTATAACTTCGAGCTCTTCGATTCGTCGACGGTTGAAAGTTTGAAGATTGGACAAGCGGTGCGTTCGGAGTTTTCAGCCAGCCTGAATGGTATTATAACGGCGATTGAAAGATCCTCGACCTCGACGAAGGTGATTGTCAAAAAAGATACAGCAGGAGCTTGGACGAATCCTGGCACCCCGAGGGATCCCTCTTTCCCAGTGGGTGAGCAACTATTCAGCCTTGACGGCGGTTACCGTGAGTCAGACCAGATTGGTTCCGTTGATGTCGGTTTTAGTGCCACTGGCGGTCGCGTGCAGGTTGTTGACACGCAGGGGGTTGAGGTGAACGATGTGACGGTGTTGGCCAAGGTGCCTGGGATGAAGTCGTTCAACGTGGGCCCTTCCGGCGATATCATCGTTAACCTTTCCAACGGCCAGACCTTCATCTCTGGTCGTGTTCTGGTGCAAAACTTCAAAGATCCGAACAGCCTGATTCGGCAGGGCAACAACCTCTTTGCTGGGATTGATAATGCTGGGCCGATCAATGGGAGTGATTTGTCACTAATCGGTAACACTGCTGGCGAGGACGGCCTTGGGTTGATTCAATCTGCTTCATTGGAGATGTCCAATGTGGATCTGGGGCAGGAGTTTGCGGAGATGATCACCACGCAGCGTAGTTTCCAAGCGGGATCTCGGGTGATTTCTGTCTCGGATCAGATGCTCGAGGAAGTGGTGAACCTGAAGCGGTAGTTCCGTTCTCCTAGGTTGAGTTGAGGCGGGGTATGTAGATACGCCCGCCTTCATCATCTAAAACACGTTCAAGATACGATGGCTGAAGATCACGACGAAGAGAAAGAAGCGAGTGCTGCCAAGCCCTCGATGTTGCCGGCGATAATCGTAGCGGTGGTATGTCCGCTTCTGACGTTCGTCGTGATGAACTATTTGGTTGTTCCGAAGTTTGTTCGGAGCGTAACGGAGTCTTTGGGAGGGCAGTTGCCCGCAAAGCCTGAGGTCAAGGAGGAGAAGAAAAAGGATGATGGTCACGGCAAGAAAGAGGAGAAGAAGGGCCCTGATGCGGTGAAGGTATCTGAGTCCGCGGAGGGAACGGCAGTGGAGTTCCCACGGGTGACGGTCAACCTCAAGGGCACGATGGGAACGCGTTACCTTAGGGTGAGTTTCTCCGTAGTGAGTGATAACAAGGAAATCGGGAAGAAAGTTGAGGACAACCTGTTGAAGCTAAAGGATCTGGCGCAGACGGTATTGGGGCAAAAGACAGTCGCAGAGATCGAGATGGACGCAAACAAGAATGTGTTGCGGTCGGAGATCATGGCTCAGTTCAATACGGTGCTGGGTGATGGGTGTGTGAAGGCGGTTTACGTCACAGACTTTGCGATGCAATGAGCGACGAGACAGTCAGCGAACTACAAGAAGCGTCGGGTCCTTGGCTGTATTGTCCGGGCGACGTCAAAGTCCCTCTGAATGAGTCGTTGGTGAAACCCTTCCTCTTTAGGCAAAAGGGAACGCTTTCCTCTTCGGATGTCAGTGAGTTGACGAGTATTCACAAAAAGTTGTTGGCTCGGATTTCGGCGAGGTTGGTTGGGTTGTTGCGGATGGAGTTCAAGTTTGACATGGACTCCGTGGAGATTTCGAGTGCGGCTGGCGAGCAGGTTTTGCCGAAGTGCGCTGATCATCAAGTGATGTTTTTTCAAGCGGATGGGGTTCAGGGAATCGGGCGCTTGGCGTTCAGCAAGGGGTTGTGCTTCTCGATTGCGAATCGTCTGTTGGGTGGGAACGGAAATATTTTCTCGTCGCCAGATCGTAATCCCTCGGAAATCGAGGTGGCGCTTTTGGAAGAGGTTGCGGTGGTGGTGTTGGATGAGTGGTCGAAAGCCATGGAGGTTGACGGGCAGCCTAGTCTGCGGGTCTTGATCTCGGGGAACGAGGTGGGGGGTGAGAAGGTGGCGCCGAATCTGAGCAAGGGGCAGTACTTTTATCTCACTAGTTCGGTGGATTTTGGCGAGATGATGGGTGAGACGTTGGTTTTCGCGGTGCCTGTTTCGCTGATTGAAGAGCGGGTTGAGATGATGTCGGCGAAGTCGATTGAGGCGGATTTGAATGCGGAGGAGAAACCGGTTTCTGCGAAGGCCATCAACTGGCGTCCTTCTTACGCAGGAATCAGCGTGCCGGTTGTGGCTGATTGGGAGGTGACAGACATCACCATCGAGGAGGTGTTGAAGCTTGCTCCCGGTTCATTAATCCGGTTGCCGAGTGAGCTACTGGATAATACGCGGATTCGTGTGGGTGATACGGATGAGTTTATTGGAACAGTGGGTCAGGACGAGGGGCGACTGGCGGTTCACATCACAAACCGTATTGATAAGGAGTAAATTATGCAAAACGTAGATGAACACCGCCTTTCTGCGGTGATGGATATCAAAGTTCAGTTGACTGTGCGTTTGGGGTCGACGCAGAAGTCGATGAGGGACGTTCTCGAGATTGCTCCAGGCTCGGTTGTGAAGTTGGATCAGCCTTCGAAGTCGCCTGTCGGTGTTTACATCAATGATAAGTTGATTGCGTTGGGGGAAGTTGTGGTTGTTGAAGACAACTTCGCAATCAAGATCAGCTCTCTGGTGGGCGATGCGGTGGAGTGACCGGCGGGAGGGCGTACGCTTTGACTGAGCCGATTAGATAGTCCGTCCTCAATCCCCTTATCCCTGCTCTCCGAATGGCTTTAACAGGAGCAACGGAGGTTTACGCGGCGGGTCTCCAGCGTCTCGGTTATTTTCTGTCCGCACTGGCCTTGATTGCGGGGGTGGCTGTCTGGCTGTGGAGGAAGTTTTCATTTGGCTGGAATGCGGGTCCGGTGAATCGGCGGTTGAAGATTGAGGAGTCTAAAATGCTTGGTTACAAACAGCATCTGGTGGTTGCCGAGTACGAGGGGCGGAAGTTCCTTTTGGGAGTTTGCCCCGGCCGAATCGACTTCCTTTGCCGCTTGGACGAAGGCAATGAGGATTTTCATTCGGTGATGGCGGCGGGAAATGTTCGAGAGGTCGAGCGAGTGGGCGTTGAGTGTCCGGAGGGTGAGGCTCTATGATGTTTCCGCGATTGGTGATTTGCCTGATCGGCATTCTTTTTGGGTTTGAGGCGTTCGCCCAAGCTGATGCATCGGCCCCATCGATTTCCCTCAGTCTCGGGGGGAGTCAGGAGGTCAATGTGTCGACAGCCATCCAGATCATGCTGTTGATGACGGTGCTGACATTGTCGCCGTCGCTGATGATGTTGATGACGAGTTTTACTCGGATGGTGATTGTCTTGGGTTTTATCCGGAATGCGATTGGTCTTCAGGGCGCTCCTTCGAATCAGATTATCATCGGGATGTCGCTTTTTTTGACATTCTTCGTGATGGCGCCGACGGCAAAGCAGTTGAATGAGGACGCGTTGCAACCTTATTTGGACAAAAAAATCACGACTGTTGAGGCGATTGAAAAGGCTTCCGTTCCGTTGCGGAACTTTATGGTGAAGCAGACGCGCCCGTCGGAGATTGATTTCTTTTTGGGTTTATCTGGGCGCGGACCGACGGCGACGGAGGAGTTGCCGTTGACCGTGGTGGTTCCGGCTTTTGTTTTGAGCGAGTTGAGGACGGCGTTTCAGATGGGATTTTTGATTTTTGTTCCGTTTTTGGTGATCGATTTCTTGGTTTCAGCGACGTTGATGTCGATGGGGATGATGATGATGCCTCCGATGATGATCTCGCTTCCTTTCAAGCTCTTGCTGTTCGTGATGGTTGATGGGTGGCATCTTGTGGTGCGGTCCTTGGTGGAAAGTTTTACGCGATGAACGGGTTCGCCGATGAGTATTGAGCAAGCCGTTGAGATTTTGCGGGAGTTGGTGACGGTGTCCCTTTCGGTGTCGTCTCCGATTCTGATGGTGGCTGTTTCGGTGGGAGTGGCGGTCAGTCTAGCGCAGGCGGTCACGAGCATTCAGGAGGCGTCGCTGTCCTTCATCCCGAAGGTCACCGCGATTGGCGCAGCGATGGTGGTATCTGGTCCGTGGATCTTGAAGATGTTGATCCAGTTCACGACGGAGTACATCAATCGGATGCCTGAAATGGCGAAGTGACTGAGGAGGGAGTGCGTTGATGGAGAAGGCGCTGACATTTTTGCTGGTGTGGTTTCTGGTATCGGTGAGGGCTTCTGGGTTGTTGATGATGACGCCCGTTTTCTCAGGGAGGACGATTCCTGTTCCGGTGCGTTTGTGTGTGGCTCTGTTCATGGCGTATGTGGTCGCGAGTCATGGAGCGGGGGTGGGGGCGGTGTTGCCGGAGACGTTGGGACATTTGGTGGTGGTGATGGTCCAGGAGTTATTGGTGGGGTTGTTTATGGGGTGGGCTGTGCGACTTTTCCTTCATGCGGTGGAGATTGCGGGTCAGTTGATTTCTACCGAGTTGGGCTTATCGATGGGTGCAATGCTTGATCCCTTCACGGGGACCAATGCGAATGCGATTGGGACTTTATTGTTCGCCTTCGGCACATTGGTGTTTTTTATTAGTGGTGCGCATCAAAACATCATCAGCGCATTCATCCAGAGTTTCACAGTTGCGCCGCTGGGGGTTTTGGATGGGGGGAAGGATGTGGGGACATTGATGGTGATTTCTACGGGCAGGATTTTCTCATCTGCGCTTCAAATTGGGGCACCACTTGTCGCCCTGAACTTCATCATTTCACTGACCTTTAGTATTCTTGGGCGTGCGGCGCCTTCCACCCACGTGTTTTCGGAGAGTTTTGCTCTTCGGATTTACCTTGGCACAACGCTTCTCGGGATGAGCTTTGGGTTGGCCGCGCAGGTGATGACGGATTTGTTGAAGGATGCGCCGGAGCAGATGATGCGATTTATTCCATGACGCATGGCTGAGGATGATGGAAATAAGACGGAGCAGCCCACGGCGAAGCGTCTTTCAGAGGCGCGGGATCGGGGGCAGTTTGCGCGGGCGCCTGACCTTCAGTTGGTGTCGGTTCTCGCTGCCTCGACCTTAGGGATTACGGTTTTGGGGCCCGAGATCACGGATCGGGTGGCTTCTGCGGCAATCGGGATTTTCGCTAATCTCGGGAGAAACGAGATCCGTCCAGAGGCCATCTATGACTGGACCTACGATTCGGTGCGGTTTTTGTTTGCGACGTTGATGCCGTTGCTGGGCTTTTGTGCATTGGCAGGGGTGTTGGTGGGAGGGGTTCAGAGCGGCTTCAGTCTCGCGTGGAAGAACTTTGGATTTAATCCCGAGAGGCTGGATGTTGCGGCGGGGTTTCGTCGGATTTTTTCTGCGGATTCGTTGGTGAAGGTCGGTACGGAGCTTCTGAAGATGATGGTGGTGGCGTGGATTGTTGTTTCTGGGCTGAAGAGCGTGATGTCTGACCCTGTCTTTTTCACCCCGGTTCCGGTGCACCGGATTGGTGAGTTCATCCGCGATTCATCGACCGCGTTGATGTGGAGAAGCATCCTGGCGCTTGGAGGCATCGGAGGCCTCTACTACTTTTATCAGTTCATCCGCACGAAGCGTGGGTTGATGATGAGCAAGCAGGAGGTGAAGGACGAGGCGAAGCAGACGGAGGGGGACCCGAAGATCAAGGCTGCGCTTCGGGCGATGGCTCGGAGAATCTTGCAGCGGCAGATGCTTCATTCCGTGAAGACCGCGGATGTGGTGATCACTAATCCAACGCACTTTGCGGTGGCGCTTCGGTACGAACAGGGTCAGGACGCGGCCCCGGTGGTCGTGGCCAAAGGGGAGCGCGCTTTTGCGCGGCGCATCAAGGCGGTTGCGATGGAGCATGGCGTACCGATGGTTGAGAACCCACCGGTTGCGCGAATGCTTTATAAGTTCGCTAAAGTTGGGAAAACTATTCCAGCAAATCTGTATAAGGCGGTCGCTGAGATATTGTCGTTTGTTTACCGGGTTCATCGGGGGTATTTCATGCAACTGAGCAGTCGACGACGAGAGGAGCGGGATGCTCAGGAATCCGTGAGAGCGGGGGCGCTGGATTCATGATTGGGCACGTTTCTTTCTACGGGAGGTGGGCACGATGAGTGGGTTTGCGGTTCCGAGTCCGAGACAGATTTTTGACACCCTGAAGAAGGGTGATTTGGCGTTTGTCGCCGCTCTGTTCGGGACGGTGGTGCTTTTGGTGGTTCCGATTAGTCCTTTCCTGCTCGACCTTTTTCTGGCGGCGAGTATCGGCATCTCTCTGTTGCTGCTTCTGATCATCGTTTACGTCAAGGAGCCTGAAGAGTTTGCGGGATTTCCGACGCTTTTGCTATCGGTGACGCTCTACCGACTAGCCCTGAACGTTGCGACGACCCGTTTGATTTTGGTGGATGGGAGTGCTGGTCACATCATTGAAGCCTTCGGTCGCGTGGTTGTGAGGGGGAACTACGTGGTCGGTGCGGTGGTGTTTTTGATTTTGATTGTGATCAACTTCATGGTGATCACCAAAGGTGCTGGGCGTATCGCGGAGGTCGCTGCGAGGTTCACTTTGGACGCAATGCCCGGGAAGCAAATGGCGATTGATGCGGAGTTGAATGCGGGCTTGATTGACGAGGCTACTGCGTCTTCTCGGCGTGCGAAGGTCCAGAAGGAGGCTGACTTTTATGGGGCGATGGATGGGGCGAGTAAGTTTGTTCGAGGTGATGCGATTGCGGGTATCTTGATCACGTTGATCAACATCGTTGGGGGGATTGTGATTGGCGTGGCACAGAAGGGGATGCCGTTGGTGGACGCGCTTCAGCGTTACACGTTGCTGTCGATTGGGGATGGGTTGGTGGCTCAGGTTCCTGCGCTCATCGTGAGTTTGGCGGCCGGTATTCTTGTTACGCGAGCTTCCGAGGAATCGGACTTGGGGAACTATTTGTCGCGTCAGTTGACGTTGTACCCACGCGCAATCGGGATTTTGTCTGGGATGATGGCGATGTTTGCGCTGCTGCCTGGGATGCCGATGACGCCCTTCCTAGCGCTCGCGGCGGGGTTGGCGGTCATTGCGGTGAGGATGTCCCGTCAGCCTGAGGAGGTTGTTGCTGCGGGTCCGGGGATGGATCTGAAGGACACGGATCAGGGGGGTAAGGGAGTGCCCGCGCAGGCGGCTCAACCGGAGGGGAGGCCGAAGGCTGGTTTGTCAGAGGAGTTCCGGAAAATCATGGATCTCGATGTTTTGTCCGTCGAGTTGGGGTCCGGTTTGTTGGCGTTGGCAGACCGTCGCGCGGGGGGGGATTTGCTGGATCGGGTGACGGGCGTGCGTCGGAACTATGCACGTGATTTGGGGATGGTGATCCCTCCGATTGCGATTCGGGACAACATTGATATCGAGGCGAACGAGTACCGGTTTTTGTTGAGAGGCAAGGAGGTCGCTCGAGGCAAGGTGTTGATGAGGCACTGGTTGGCGATGAATGTTGCGAACAGTGCGGTGAAGTTGAGAGGTATGCCGACCGTGGAGCCTGTGTTCGGGATTGCGGCGACGTGGGTGGATGAGGAGGAGAAGCGGACAGCTGAAATCCATGGATTCACGGTGGTCGATCCAGCGTCCGTGCTGATTACGCATCTGTCCGAAACGGTGAAGCGTCAGGCTTACCTCATTCTTGGGCGCCAGGATGTCCAAGTGTTGTTGGACACCCTGAAGGAGACGAATCCCGTGTTGGTGACGGGAGTGGTGCCGGATCTTTTGTCGGTGGGCGTGGTTCAGCGGGTTCTGCAAAATCTTCTTCGGGAGGGGATTTCAATTCGCAACTTGACGACAATCATGGAGTGCATGTCGGACCATGCGGCGACAGTGAAGAATCCGGATGATTTATCGGAGCAGGTTCGGCGTCGGTTAGGCACGTATTTTGTGGCCGAGTACGAGAGCGAGCCTGGAGTGGTCAAAGCGATGACGCTTGAGCCGAGATTGGAGCAGATCCTTTCGACGAAGGTGCATCGGACGCAAATGGATGTTGGGTTGGTGATTGACCCGCAGATGGCGCAGTATCTTTTGGGTGAGTTGTCGCGTCGGATGACGGAGATGGCGGAGCAGGGATTGGTTCCGGTTTTGATCACGACGACCGAGCTAAGGTTGGCGTTCAAGCGGTTTTTCGAGCCATCGCTGGCGAAGTTGGTGGTGTTATCCTACCAGGAGCTTCCGATGCAGACGGAGATCAGAAATGTGTCGATCATTCTGCCGCCTGCGCCTGCTGCGAAGTCCTAGATTTGTTGGCTGGTCGGGCTGGGGGCGACATTTTTAGAACTCAACTATGGCTACTGGGGAACAGAGGTATCGTTTTATTGTGAGCTCCGCTGAGCAGGCGGTCTCCGTGTTGCGCGCGCGCTTTGGTGATCGAGCGAGGGTGGTGTCTGTGCGTCAGGTTGAGGGGCGGGGGTTGGCGAAGTTTTTGCAAGCGCCAAAGTTGGAGGTGATTGCTGCGGTAACGCCGGGCCCGGAGGGAGCGTCTGGTGACGGTGGTGGGGACTCGGTTATTTCGGGAGGTGCCGTTGAAGGGGTGGTTGCAGGTGAAGCCCCAGGAAGTTCGGCAGTTTCTTCGGTGAATGATTCAGAAGGGAAGGCCGGCACGGGTGGAGGGCGTGCGAAAGTGGTGGGGCAGGGTTTGGATGAAGCTGTTTTACAGGGAGCCGGGCGGTTAGCGAGGGTGCTTCAGGCGGGTGGATTGTCGGCTCCGGTGATTTCGCGTCTGATGGCGTATCCGGCGTGGAAGCAGGTTGAATCTCAGCCGTTGGGCAGGGCGATGGTTGACGTTGCTGCCCTGTTGCGGTCGGAATATGCAGCGGTTCCGAGGCGGCCGCTGGGGGATCGGGTAGCGTTTGTTGGGGCGGCGGGTTCTGGCAAGACGACTGCGTTGTGTAAGCGGTTAGCGATGGATGTCTTCATGCGGGGGCAACGTCCGGCGGCGTTGAAGGTCGATTTGGATCGAGCAAATCCCGGGGATGCGCTTTCGGTATTCTGCGAGGCGTTGGGGGCGGCCTATATCCGGAATATTTCGGATGTGCCGGCGGCTGGGCGTGGGCAAACCCTTTACATCGATTTGCCGGGGTTTTCGTTATGGGCCGACGAGGATGTCGCTGAGATTCGGAGTGCGATTAATCCGCTGTTCACGACGGCGCGAGCGGTAGTGATTAATGCGGCATACGAGCCATCCTTGGTCCGGAGGTGTTTTACGGTCGCGGAGAAACTGGATTGCACGCACGTGGTTTTCACGCACGTGGACGAGCTTCAGTACTGGGGCAAGCTTTGGGACCCTCTGCTTCGCTCGGGCTTGACCCCTTTGTTCCTTGGCACCGGGCAAAACATCGCTGGCGACTGCGAGGAGAACGTTTTTGAGGCAGTGCTTGGGAGAACCTTTTCAGCGGTTGGACTGGAATCTGCTTAAACTGTTCCTGGAAAACACGGACGTCTTCCATGAAATACTTTTTAATCACCGGAGGTTTCTGGGGCTTTTTGCTCGTTTTGGGGGCGAGCCTTTATGCAGGTAAAAATCCAGCCTTTGCACTTTTGGATGCATCGCTGGGCTGTATTGCTGGATCTATCCTTCTGAGGCTTTTTTACTCGGTTGTTCAGGCTGGGCGTCGAGGGGTTTTAGAGGATCAGCGGAGAATGGAGGCGGCCGAGCGGTTGACGATTCAGGCGGAGGAGGAACTGGGACGGGGCAAGGGTGTTTGAGGGGGGATTGTTCTTTTTGTCGCTCAAGGGCTGAGTTGAAACAGAGAAGATGGGACCGAAGGAATCACCGACCAATCCGATTGTTCAGGGTGCTCCGTGTGATCCAACGGTTGCCGCGGATTTTGCGCGGGCTTACCTCAACGAGGATGAGCGGCATGGGATGATTGAGAGGAATCTTGGGTTGGTGCGGGTTGTGGTTGATCGGATGAAGCTGTTTTTGCCGCCCACGCTCGATCTTGATGATTTGTATAGCGTTGGCGTTCAGGGATTGATTGCTGCCGCACGCAAGTTTGATCCGGCGCAGGGGACGGTTTTTGCGGCGTTTGCAACCCTCCACATCCGTGGGGCAGTCCGTGATGAGTTGCGAAGGATGGACTGGATTCCCCGCAGTGTTCGCGACAAGGCGAAGCGCTTACGGGACGCGATTGAGGGGTTGGAGGGGAGATTGGGCCGACCGGCGAGTGAGGTTGAAATTTGTGCGGAAATGGGCCTCTCCTTGGACCAATACGGCACGCTTCTTGATGAGATAAAGCCGGTCAGTTTCATTCCGCTCGATGCCGAATCGGATTGGGAAGATTCTGGCGAAGTGCGGGTTGCGGACCGAATTGCTGACGAGAGTCAGCGAAACGCCTTTGAGATGTTGGAGCAGCGCGAGTTGGTCCAACAGGTTGTTGATCAAATGGGTCGGATGCCGGAACTGCAGCGCAAGGTGTTGGCCATGTATTATTTTGAAAATATGCGTTTGGCCGAGATTGCGGCTGCTTTCTCTCTCACCGAGGGACGCATTTCCCAGATTCACACTCAAGCGGTGATGAGTCTGCGGACTTTTGTGAAACGAATCACCAACTCTGAAATATGCTTCTAATCCTCGGTTTTGTTATTGTTTTGGGTGCCGCTCTCGGAGGGTTCATGATGGCGGGCGGTAATCCGAAGTTGCTTCTGCATCCTTCGGAGTTCGTATCTATTCTGGGGATTTCAACGGGATTGCTTGTCATCTCGAGTCCGGGTTCCACCTTGAAAGAGGTGATTCACAAAATCATGAATATTGTGAAGGGCGGGAAGTCGAACAAATCGGATTTCGTCGAGTTGTTGAAGTTGCTGTATGAGGTCTTCAACACGGCGCGGCGTGAGGGGTTGATCAAGTTGGAAGATCACATCATGGAACCGCACAAGAGTGCGTTGTTCGGGAAGTACAAATCGTTTTTGGGTGACGAGCAGCGTGTCGAGTTTCTGTGCAATGGGTTGAAGCCTCTTGTGGATGGGCGCATCAAGCCGGAGCAGGTGGAAGGCTTGATGGAGCAGACGCTTGGCGCGATTGAAGAAGAGGCTGGTGCGCCGGTGCACATGTTGCAGTTGGTGGGGGATTCTTTGCCGGGGATTGGGATTGTTGCGGCGGTTATGGGGATCATTAACACGATGACTGCGGTGTCGGAAGGTCCGGAGAAGGTCGGTGAAAAGGTGGGGGCGGCGCTCACAGGGACGCTCCTTGGGGTGTTTCTTGCGTATGGTTTCGTGAACCCGACAGCGGCACGTATTAAGCACAACAACTCGTTGGAGCTTCAGTATTTCGTGGCGATCATGAAAGGGGTTAGCAGCTTTGCGCAAGGGATGGCGCCGATGATGGCGGTGGAAGTTGCTCGCCGATGCATTGAGCATACGTTGGCGCCGAGCGCGGAGGAGATGGAGGAGATGTTGAAGAATCCAGCGAAGTAAGCGGGTCAAAAATGTCTCTGGAGCCCCTTTTGGGGCGTTGGATCATGAAGTCGTCGGAAGCAGCTTGAGATATGGCCAAGAAAAAAGCGGAGCATCACGGAGGAGCGTGGAAGGTCGCGTACGCGGATTTCGTGACGGCGATGATGGCGTTGTTCATCGTTTTGTGGATTTGCGCCCAGAACGAACAGGTTCGGGAGGCGACCACGAAGTATTTCGAGGAAGAGTTCAAGTTAACGAACTCTGAGAAAGACAAAGAGTCGATTGGCGGTGGGAAGAACAATCAAGAGGACAAAACGGACAAGAAGAAGCTCGAGGCGATTGCGAAAGAGATGCAGAAAATGCTGAAGAGTGAGGACGTCGCGGAAGATCGATTGATTGATTTCGAGGTGACCTCTGACAGTTTGAAAATCACGTTGTTTGACACCACGAAGAAGCCGCTGTTTGAGAAAAACAAGGCGGCAATCACGAAATGGGGCGATCTCATTTTGGGAAATATGTCGTGGATCATCGATAAGTACAAAATGAAGGTGTACATCGACGGCCATGCTGCGGCGGGTCCCGCGAAGACGGACAGCGACGACTACGGTTTGTGGGAGTTGAGCGCCGACCGCGCGAACTCGGCGCGGAGAAAAATGGTGAAGGTGGCGGTGAATCCTGAGAAAGTGCTTCGGGTGACGGGGTATGCGGACACGGTTCCGTTACCGGAAACGGCTCCTGATTCCGAGAGAAATCAACGAATCACGCTGAGCTTGTCGTTGAACTGACGGAGGAAATTCATCCATGGAAAGTTTTTTAGCTGACCGATCGCCAGTTCCAGAGGGAACGTCCGCTGACTTCGATTACAGCAGTTTGGCGTTGGGAGATGACTCTTCCTTTGGGATGAATGGATTCGGGGGAGATCACGCGACGGGCGGCTTCGTTTCGCTGTTTGATGTTTATGGAGTGGGCCGTTCGGGGGCGAAGGCTGGGGAGTCGGCGATGGTGGTGGATTCGGACATTGCGGACTCGGTTGTTGGGAACGGAGCTACGTCGGTGGCTCACGTTTCTCACGCATCCGCAGACGCTCCGACAGCGATGACGGAGCCTCACGTTGAGGTGGTGACCGTCAACGGACGGATCGAAAAAATCATCGTCACCTGCTCGGGTCCTTGCCGAGTTGAGTTGGATTGTAGCTATTAGTGGTTTGTGGGTCTGGGTTTTAGAGCCCGTGTTGGATCGAAACGGCCCGGTCGTTTTTGGGGCCGCGTAGGTTGGTAACCTGCAAACCTATAAGCTTACAACCAGCGAGGGCTCTTCGTGAGTCTGATATGCTTTTGGAATCACGTTTCAGATTTCCACCGCGGGACGAAGCGTTTAATCCGTCGGTGAGTTTGGGTTAAATTTCTGGGTCTCGGCGATGGACCCACACGCTGTTGATGAGGCCCATGGCGAACATGACCATGATGAGGAATGTGCCGCCGTACGAGATGAACGGGAGTGGCAGTCCGGTGATCGGGACGAGGGCAATCGTCATCCCCACGTTCTGGAACACGTGGAAGAAGATTTGAGCGGCGAAGCCGACGGACATGATGAGTCCGAGTTCATCTGCGGATTGGTGTGCGGTGAAGAGGCAGGCTAGGAGGAGGAGACCGAAGGCGCCGATCAGGAGGCATGCGCCGATGAAGCCCCATTGTTCACCGATCGCGGTGAAGATGTAGTCGGTGTGAACGGTGGTGCCGGGGATGAAACCCTGCTCGACCTGGGTGCCCGTGGCTTTGAAACCCTTCCCTGACAGGCCTCCTGAGCCAATCGCGATGAGTGCTTGATTTACCGCCCAGGCAGCACCGAGTTGATCTGCGTCGGGATTGATAAAGGCGGTGATTCGTGACCGCTGGTACGGTTTGAGGAGAAAGTTCAACACCACCGGCAGAGCGAGCAATCCGCTCAACATGATGAGGATGAAGTGCCGTTTGGGTATCCCAGCAGCGAGGAGCACCGCGAGGATGGAAGGAACCCACACGAGCGTCATGCCCATGTCAGGTTGCTTGATGATCAATCCCATTGGAATCGCGACAATCAAAGCGGTGCCTGCGATGTGAATGAGTGGATCCCTGTTTCTGAAGTGCACGAGGAAAAGCGACACCGTGATGATTCCGAAAATCACCCCCATCTGCGATGGCTGAAAGGTGCCGATTCCCGGTAAGCGCAACCAACATTTTGCGCCGCCGACCTCTTGTCCGAGGGGTGAGTATGTGAGTGCGATCAGTACGATGCTCGTCAGGAAGAGGGGAATCGCCGCGAGTTTGACCCATCGGTAATGGATGATGGAGGTCATGACGAAAACCGCTAGGCCGAGGGCTGTCCAGACCACCTGCTTCTCCCAGTACTCTGATGTTCGGAAATAGGTGGCGCTGTAAATCGCAACAATGCCAAACAGTGAGAGGGCAGACACGAGGGCCACAATGACCCAGTTCATGCCGAGGAGTTTTCTCAGGAAGGGACTCATCGCGGCGAGGTCATGCGTTTTCGAACCGCGGCACCGCTTCGAGCAGTTTCCTTGTGTAGGAGTGCTGGGGGTTTGCGTAAATATCGGCTGCGGATGCGTCTTCGACGATGCGGCCATGGTGCATCACGAGGACGCGGTCGCTCATGTGTTCGACGACGGCGAGGTCGTGGGCGATGAACAGGTAGGTCAGGCCCAGCTGTTGTTGGAGGTCTTTGAGGAGGTTGACGATCTGAGCTTGAACGCTGACGTCGAGCGCGCTGACGGGTTCGTCACACACGATGAAGTCGGGTTCGACCGCGAGCGCCCGCGCGATCCCGATCCGCTGGCGTTGTCCGCCGGAAAACTCGTGAGGGTATCGGGTGGCCATTTCGGGTTTGAGGCCGACCTTCTCGAGGAGGTTGGCGACTTTTTCGGATCGGTCTCTCGATGAAAGTGCTGGGAAATGAATCTCAAGGGCTTCGCCAACGATCTGACGGATGGTGTGGCGGGGATTGAGTGAGCCGAAGGGGTCTTGAAAGATCATCTGCATCCGTTTGCGGAACGGGCGGAAGTCGGACTCCGGCATGTTGGTGATGTCGGTGCCGTCGAAATGGATGCTTCCTGCGGTTGCTGGAACGAGTCGGAGGAGAGTTTTTCCGATAGTGGATTTGCCACTTCCGCTTTCTCCCACGAGACCGACGGTTGTTCCTTTTTCGACGGTGAACGAGACATCGTCGACGGCACGAACGTCGTCGGTGTGGCGGCGGAGAATCCCTGTGCGAATGGGAAAATAGGTTTTCAGGCCGGCGACTTTGAGAAGAGCCATGGTTGGGAGGGGTTGGGGCTACTATTGGGCGGTGGCAAGGAATGCTTCGAGTGGACTTGTGGCGCTGGCAGTGGCGGATGGCGCTGCGAGTCCGACGTTAAAGGCGGTGCGTCCCGCATGGACCGCGTCGCGGAATGCGCCGGCCATCGCGACGGGGTTCGCTGCGACGGCGATGGCGGTGTTGATGAGGACGGCGTGAGCTCCGAGTTCGAGTGCGGCTGCGGCGTGGCTCGGGGCTCCGATGCCCGCATCGACGATGACGGGGATTGAGCACTGCTCGAGGATGATCTCGATTTGTGCGCGGGTTTCGATGCCGCGATTGCTGCCAATGGGAGCGCCGAGAGGCATGACAGTGGCGGTGCCGATGTCCTCCAATCGGCGAGCGAGAACTGGGTCGGCGTTGATGTACGGGAGTACGATAAAGCCTTCTTTGACAAGGATTTTAGCGGCTTCAAAGGTTTCGACGGGATCCGGTAGGAGGTAGCGAGGATCAGGATGGATTTCGAGTTTCACCCAGTCGGAAATGCCTGCAGCTCGGGCGAGTCGTGCGAGGCGGACGGCTTCGTTGGCGTTCATCGCGCCGCTGGTGTTCGGGAGTAGCAGGTAGCGATTCGGGTCGATGTGATCGAGGATGTTCGCGAAAGGGTCGTGGTTCCCGGAGAGGTCTGCCCGCCGTAGGGCGACGGTGACGATTTCCGTTCCACTCGCTTCCAGCGCGCTCGCCATGGTCTCGTTGGAAGCGAACTTTCCGGTCCCCAAGAGAAGTCGGGAGGAGAAGGTTCGGCCTGCGATGACGAGTGGATCCTGCGATGGTGCCATAGGGAGTGAGGCTACGGGTGCGCGCTTGGTTTGGGAATCTTGGAAGGGGGGCTAGTCGAACTTCCGAGGGCCATTTTTTGAGAAATCACTTCGTGCTGCTGCGAGGTATTCGGAGATGAGCGTTTCTTGATTCCCCTTGAGTTTGGCCTTTCCTGCCATCTTCCGCACGTATCCTGCCCACCCATCAGCCGTTCGTTTTTCGACATTGTCGAGGTCATGGCATTCAAAGCAACGGCTCTTGTAGAGTTCCCAGCCCTCCGTGAGTCGTTTGATGTCGGCACCTGAGGCGCTGACCATTCGATCATCGGGCGCGGGTGTGATGGCCCCTTCGAGTTCTTTCGCGAGCGTGTCTTTGAGCGCGGCGAGTTCAGTGTTCGAGGGCGCAAGTTTGACCGCACGCGAGGTGATATCCAGTGCGCGGCTGAAATCACGCGCGGTTCGGAGTTGCTGCACCATGCTGATTTTCTTGCCCACCTCGTCGCCTTCCTCACGGATTCGGGAGGCGAGAATCTTCAGGTCGCCGCGTCCGGGTTCGATCAGTAGCGCTTCGTCGACCGCTTGTGTGGCTTCTGTGAGTTTGGAGAGTCCGTAAAACTGGCGTGCGAGGGCGAGGCCAAGCGTTGATTTGGTGGCCTTTGTTCGGAGGTCCGCTTTGTCGATAGACGGGAATTGCTTCAGGTACGCCTCCGGGGGTTTGGTGCCGAAGGCGCGGGCGGTGAGTGCTTCACCCGCTTCGTCGAGAACCACGGCGAGGCCGTAACAACCGTCATTCGCAACCTCCTTCACCATGTTTTTCCAGCGTGTGAAGGCTTCGGAGTAGGCGGGGAGGGCGCCTGGTTTTCGGGCATCGCGGCCTGCAGTGACGAGTTTGTTGAGTTCGGTTCGGATGCGTCTGGCGAGGTCGCCAGAGGCCGTTTCAGGTTTTATTTTGTCGAGCGTCTTTGACGCTTCCTCCACCTTGCCCGCGCGGAGCATCTCTGCTGCGAGCACGAGGTCTTCCCATGCGATGCGGGGCGATTTTTCGAGAGCAGCCTCTGGGATCGTCACGGCGATGAGTTGGCGATCTTCGGTGACGAAGGGAACATAGGCGGCGTGCTCGGTTTCGTTCACTTTGAGCACGGTGAACTCCTGTCCTCGAGTGCCAGTTTGATAAACCTTGCCCTTGAACTTGAGAGGCTCTTCTCGCCTGAGTCGAACCACTTCGCCGGGAGCAAACTCTGCTCGAACGACTGATGGGAACAGAAGCGTGGCGAGGATTGGCAGCGTTTTTAGGAGCGGGGTGAAGTGGGTGTTCATGGCTGGGGGAGTGGATGTTTCGGACGCTAGGACGCTTCGGTGAAGCGTCGCGCAACGCGTTCAATGCGCGTTGCTTTTCCGGTTCCTGGGTCAATATCAATGATCGCTCCGTGGATGCCGACAGGACCTTTTGCGATGGGGAAAATGGCGGGCATCGCGGTGAGGAAGCGCTGGATGACCGGAGCGGCTTCGCGACCGAGGCAGCCTTCGGTCGGGCCGCACATCCCTGCGTCCGTCAGAAAGGCGGTTCCTCCTGAAAAAATTTGTTCGTCTGCGGTTTGTGTATGCGTGTGGGTTCCCACCACGGCTGAGACACGTCCATCCAGAAACCGCGCCATGGCGACTTTCTCGCTCGTGGTTTCCGCGTGGATATCGACGAAGATCATCGGCGTTTCTTTGCGCATCCGGTTCACCTCGGCATCCATGGCGAGGAAGGGATTTTCGAGGGGAGGTTGGGTGAAGGTTCGCCCTTGGACGTTGATCACGCCGACTTTGCCTTTGGCAGTTTCCAACACGATCGAGCCGAATCCGGGAGTTCCGGGAGGGTAGTTGAGCGGACGGAGTAGACGGGGTTCGGTCGGCAGGTAGGGGATGATATCTTTCTGATCCCAGATGTGGTCGCCCGTGGTGATGACGGCTGCACCGGCGCGGAGCAGGTCAATCGCGAGTTTCGGGGTGATTCCTCGACCGGCGGCAGCGTTTTCGCCGTTCACAATGATGAAGTCGACGCCTTCCTGTTCGCGAAAGCGCGGAAGGGATCGGATGACGGCATTGCGTCCGGGTTCACCGACGATATCGCCGAGGAAGAGGAGTCGAATCATGCGATAGTGCTATCGGTTTCTGAGGATTGTTGCATTGCAAAATGGGGGCTGGGTGAGGGGGATGGTTTACGAAGTTCTCGCCGGATGTTGTCGGCATGTTCTTGTGTCTGATTTCGCATAAAGAATGTCCGAGCGGAACGTCGTGTTTCGGGATTGGAATGGAGGAAGACACGACGCGCGGTTTGAAGGGTTCGAAGTGCGCTGTGTGTCTCTTTTTCCCTATGAACAAATCATCGCGTTTTCCGTGGATTGCCGCTGTTTCGTTGGCTTCGTTGCTGGCAGGTAAAGGTCTGGTTTTGAATGGTGCTCCGAAGTCCGGGCCCATTCGGGTCCTTTATTTTGATGCCGCGGGGGAGGAGAAGTTGAAGAACGGTCCGTTGCACCATGCGATGCGGGAACTTGGTCGCGATGCGATTTACTTCGATCACCTGACTGCTCGGGATGGTGTCACGGCTGAGCAGTTGGATCTCTACGACGTGGTGTTGCGGCGTGCGGTGGAAACGGTGGAGGCTCCGAAAGACGGGGTTTGGGCGAATCGTGCAATGATTCCTGTGGGAGAGCAGGACGGGCCGGACACGGTGCGAGGACGGATTTTAGGGGCGGTGAGCGGGGAGCGGAAGTCGGCGTGGGAAACGTTTCTGGCGGGCCGCGAACCCGAGCGACGGGCGAAAGACGGGAACGTGGCAAACTACGAGAAGCGTCCGGAACCGTTGACTTTCCAGCATCCTTATTCTCCGAAAGGTGCCATGGAGCGCATCCAGGTTCCGGCGGATATGCGATTGGAGTTGTTCGCGAGTGAACCGGACATCGCAAAGCCGATTGCATTTGCTTGGGATGAACGGGGGCGGTTGTGGGTTGCTGAGACAAGGGATTATCCCCATGAGGTGCGTGCCGATGGGCGGGGTACGGATTCGATCAAGATCTGTGAAGATACGGATGGAGACGGGAAAGCGGACAAGTTCACGGTTTTTGCGGACGGATTGAACATTCCGACCGGCCTGGTTTTCACGGCTGGCGGGGTGGTTGTGGCTCAGCCTCCGAGTTTCCTTTTTTTGAAGGACACTGATGGGGATGGGAAAGCGGACGTTCGGGAAACGATTTTTGAGGGGATGTGGGGAATCGGGGACACGCACGCGCAGGCGGGGAACCTCCACTACGGCTTGGACAACTGGCTCTACGGTGCAGTGGGCTATTCGGGATTTCACGGCAAGGTGGGAGGCCAGGACTTGGATTTCAGGATGGGATCGTATCGGTTTCGTCGTGATGGATCGGCGCTCGAGTTTCTGCATCAGTTTTCGAATAACACTTGGGCTCAGAGTTTTAATGATGCGGGTGACCAGTTCGGTGGAACGGCGAATAATGCGCCAATTTTTTACGGAGGAATTCCGGCGACGGTGGTTCCCAAGGGGATGAAGTCGATGACTGCGGCAAAGATCAATGTGATCGGCGAGGCTCACGCCGTGACGCCAAACTTTCGGCAAGTGGATGTGATGGGTGGGTATACTGCTGCTGCGGGATCGTGGTTTGTGGGGTCGACCAACATGCCGGAGCGTGTGCGTGGTAATGCCTTGGTTTGTGAGCCGACGATGAAGTTGGTCGCCTTGATGGATGTTCAGAAGAAGGGGGCCGGCTACACGGCCTTGGACGGGAAAAACATTTTTGCGAGCAGTGACGAGTGGACCTCGCCTGTCTACGCGGAGGTTGGACCGGACGGCGCGGTGTGGGTCGCTGATTTCCAGAACTTCATTATCCAGCACAACCCGACT
>JACCED010929329.1_pt1 | contig 29313 bp, 19 predicted proteins | sample 7455021 | NCBI WGS metagenome assembly JACCED01 (sample SAMN15323456, study PRJNA562643) | freshwater metagenome | isolation source: river surface water | place: USA:Blue River Watershed | collected 2017-08-19 | reverse complement strand
TTTGATAGGTTTATTAAATCTAGAATATTCTAAAAAATATATTTCTTCTACATTAGGCATAGCATCTTTTTCTATTTCTTGATCAAAATCCCGACCAAAAGTTATTTTTTTTAAATTAGGGAAAGATCCTTTGATAGGTTTATTAAATCTAGAATATTCTGAAAAATATATTTCTTTAACATTTGGCATAGTACCAACTTCAATTAGACTATCAAAATCCTGACCAAAAGTTATTTTTTCTAAATTTTTAACCACCCCATCATAATATAAAAAATTTATATATAATATTACTTCTTTATTATTATCAAACCTTATATCATAATCACTATTTATTTTTAAATATAAACTAAATAAATTACAATAATGTGGATTATTAACAAATCGTTGATTATAAAAAATCGAACCTACATTTTCAAATGAATATGTGTCGGATCTATCTTCTCCTAATATTGAAACATCACCATGACCCATAGTAAATCTAAATTTTATTACATCATCAATTACTAGTTCAGTATTATTTTCATTAAATCTACCTTTTTTATTAAATTTTTCTAATAATTCTACTATAAATTTTGATTCAAGTTTTTTATCACTTTGTTCACCAGTTAATAAATAATGAATCATTTTTAAGACATTTTCGGTACTAGGTTTTATTTCACACCGACCACTCGCTCTAGCAAATATCGTAGTATTACTATTACCAGCTCTAAAATATTGAGTTAATAATTTAGCAAAATTATTTGCTTGACCGGAAAGATATTCTGTTTGTTCTTGATCATTATCATAAAGATTTAAATTTTCTTGACTGAAAATATTACCTAAGCTTAAGCTTCCTGGATTAGGTGCTGAAAAAGGATATGAATCATACAAAAATTGTAACATTTCATTCGTTATATACATTTTTTTACTATCATACAATAAATATTTAAAGAAATTCATTAAAGTTCTTTCACCACAGTTTGTAAAAGAATGTGATGAACCTTCTACATCAACACTGACAGTTGTTTGTCCAACTAATCTCATTGTTTTTTCATTTGATAAAACTGTCAAATTTTCATTTTTTTTAGAACCAACTAAAAATTTATCAATATGGCTTTTAACTGATATTGGTCTTGTTTTATCATCGCCTCCTTTATTTAAATATTCAACATATGTTCTTAAGATTATACTTTTTAAAATTTCATTACAATAACCTATTCCATGATCAATAAATTCACTTATGACTGAATGTATGACCACTAATAATTCCAGCATTTCATTATAGAACTTTAAGAGTTGTTCCAATTCAGATATATTAAGAGCATTGACATATTTGGTCCTTAAAGTCTCTTCCCCTTGAGGGATAGTTTTACTAATTGTAGTTGCTAAATCAATAAAAATATAAGCATCTTTAATTTCTAAAAATCCTTCTAATAAAGATCTAAATGGATTGCCACCTGCTTGGCTTCCTTCTTCATTATCGTTATCATTATCATTTTCTTCTTCTTCATCTACTTCATTATTGTTATTACTTGAACTATTTCCATTAAGATTATTTAGAATTATCTTTTTTTCTTCACTAGTTTCAAATTTATTATAGAATCCAGATTTGTGAAGTAAAATACAACAATATAAAAATAATTGATAAGGAGATTTTTGGGTTAACATATTAAATGTTTCATATTGAGATCTATCTTCAAATAAGTGATTATATAAGTAGATTAAAAATTTTAAATCTAATACTAAAGGGTTATCTCCTGAAATTAAAGCCAACTTAAAATTTCTTAATTCATTTGAGTCGACAGAAGATTTTTTTAAGTCACTTATTAAAAGTTCAATTTCAGCTTCCTGTTTATCTCTTTTCGATGATTTTGGTGATCTAACTTTTTTTAATAAATTCATTTTTTTTTGTTCAAATTCTTTTTCTTCAGATGTCAAACGACTAATTTCTTCAAGATATTTTTTAAATTGATCTGTTACACAATAAGCATAATCATCATTTAATAATTTAATCAATTCTTCCATTCGATTCATAAAACTAATATTTTTAATTATATTATTACTATCGGTAATGACCGTATTTTGTTGTCCATTTTCAGTTCTTTGATGAAAAAAATTTTTTATAAATTTTAAATATCCCTCTAATGTAATTTTTTTTTTGGAAGATTCACGTCCTCCTTCTTCTTCATTTGTTTCAGTTTCATTTTTTTCCTGATATTCAACATTAACTATATTATAAAACTTTGATGGTTCAATACCTTTTAAAAAAAATAATGTGTTTAACCAATAGACATCTTTAGTGGATTGATAATTTTCTGTATATAAATCATGAAAATTATATAGAGGATAATCAACTTTTTTTACTTTCCCCAGATACTCTATTTGATATCTAGAAGTCATACGAAAAAGATGTGTTTCAGGGGGTCCATCTAATAAATTAGTATAATTAGAATGTACATAATTATTATTACTATCAACCAATAAAATAGGATCATTATCACCTATTTGTAAATCATTGTTTCGACACATCGAATAAATAACTTTTTTAAAATCATAAATTGGTATAGTCGATACTAACTGTTCAGTTGATAAAGCTTTAATAGCTTTAATAGCTTCTATATTTTTACTTTCGATATTAGTTTTTAAAGTATCACTTAATGTTTTTAAATCAGGACAAACATCTTCCTCTGGAGGTGGTACAGAACGATAAATAGGTATTGTAATACTACCACCAGTTTTTTTAGAAAATTTCTTTTGAGATCGATATTTTTGATCTATTTTTCTTTTTCGAAATTTTTTAATAGATTTAATGTTTTTAATCATTTATTTAATATAAAAACATAAAAAAATAAATAAATATACACTGTATTTTGATATAATTGGTATCTAGCAGTGTATCGCTATGTCAGCCTTCGGTCAGGAATGCGCGGTCTTGCTAGACTCTTACATGAAAAACTATAAAGAAATACACTAATTTAAATTTGTATCAACAGATGTACATGCTGTTCTTTGTTGATCATTAAAAGCAATCATTTCTTTTAACTCATCTTTATTACTAAATACAGCACTTGAACAACTTCTAAATTTATTTATTTGCTCTGATGCTGACTGAATTACTTTAGAACAATTATCTTGAGTATTAGCAAAATTAATACAAGTTTCAGTATCTATACCTATATTTTTACCTACTTTGATAGCATCAAAATTTGTTCCCATGAAGAAAAAGACCCAATTATAAATATCTTTTTGATGATTTATTTTATCAAATAAGAGTTTTCTACCTTGTTCACCAGAATAAATACCAGTCGAAGCATTTTCTTCACCATCTGTTAAAACTACTATAACTACTTTACTTGGACGAACATCTGTCATACTAGCTAATTCAATACCAATATCATCAATTAATCTACACATCGATTGATAAAAAGCTGTCATATTACGAGGTTCAATATCTTTTTCAGTAATTGAAAAATCTTTTGCTAATGCGTTTTTAATAAATACTTCATATTCATTATCAAAACGAGCTGCCGTTACTGTAACTTTTCCTCCTGTTTGGTCTTTAATAAATTGTGTTAATTCTTTTGAAATAACTTCTGGGTTTAATGATCGCATTGAACCAGAACGATCAACTAAAACACCAATATACGTCCAATCTTCATCTAAAATAACAGTGCTCATTATTTATGTACGATATATTATATATATATATCACCATTCTTTATATTATTTTTATAACACTTTTTAGGAAAAAGTGTGGTCAAAAAAATACTTTTTTCCTAAAAAGTATTTTAGTAATATGAATCTGGTGTATTTTTTACCCAATATAATAGTTCTTCTTTAGTAATATGTTTTTGTTTTTCTAATACAAAATCACCAGTATAGAGATAATCTTCTTCAACACCTTCATAATAATTATCATTCAGAATATATTTAGCACAAAATTCAGCTGTTAAATGTTGAGTGTTTAATAGCGTTTTACCACTCAAGTTCATTATATTTTTTTCTAAAATATCCAATTGATATTTATTTTTGTATAAATCTTCATTTTTAATTACTGACATTTCTTTAAATTTATAATTATATTATCATTATATTATCATTATATATACTTTTTGTTATTTTATTTTTTTTATTTGTATAGACTTGTATATGGGAAACTTTTTTTGAAAAAAGCAATGGCAAAAAACACTTTTTAGAAAAAAGTGTGGTCAAAAAATACTTTTTTTTTGACTGTATTTAGGTATGATTAGCAGTATATCGCTATGCCAGCCTTCGGCTAGGAATGCGTGGTCTTGCTAGTACCTTCCGATTTCATCGTGTCTGGTCCCTCCTTACCTACTTTAAAATATACCAAATAGGACATTAACTTTGTAAGGGATTTTAGGTTTTGATTAAGAATAAGTCAAAAAACAGAGTTGCAAAGGCCAGCCGCAGGCGCACTAAGATATAAGGGGTATCTAGCAATATACCGCATACCTAGCCGAAGGCTGACATTGCTATATTTTTGCTAATCATACCTAGATACAGTCAATCATTAAAATATGTATCAAATTGTTAGAGTTATTATCCTGATACAACACAACCTGGTCCTATACAACCAGTATTTGGAAATATTGGTAACGGTTCTCTAGGATTTAATTCCAAATGTATTCTATTATACGACTCCTTAAATTGTTTCTTTTTTTCTCCTCCAGAAAATAATAAATTACTTAAATTTTGTACACCTGAAGTGGTCGATATATCATTATGTGTCAAAGTATATAAAGCTTTTAAAGTTGGGAATTTCCTAAGACCTGATCGACTCTGTAAATATCTTATATACATTAGACGAACCACGCTATCTTTAATATTACAATTAGTTAATAAAACATCAATATATTTCCAGTATTTATCAGTAAACACAAATTTTTTTGTTAAATCTTTCTTTAGATTCAGATTCAAATCATTACATATTAAGTCTGTAATAATTTTAGAAAATCCGGTTACACGGTTCATAGAAACCCCTCCATGTTCAATATCACTTGACACTCTTATTTTTTCTTTTAATGTATCCACCATCAATTGTTTTAAATCCCATTCTTCTCCTGATTCATCTTTTATTATTTCTTCATCATTTAGTTTTTCAAAGTAAAGATTATCAAAAAGATCTTTTGGTGTTATATAACTTTCAACATCATGACATACTTCTAATAAGGCTAATTGATAAACACTAATTGGACTAACACCAAAACCTCTAAAACCAATAGACTTTAATTTAGGTTTGTTTTTATTAAAAATTGTAATTAAATTATCAATATTTAATAGACCTGGGAAGTATGAATGTCTTTCTCTATAATCTTTAGATAAACCTAAATATAATTCTTCTAATTTATTTTTTCCACTTAATAATTTTTCTAAGCATCCTATATCTATAGGATTGTATGCTGAAGCACTCAGCTCTCTATATCCAAAAGCGCCAGATATATATTCACAATCTTCGAAATGTAATTCTCTTATTGATTCATTATTTTCCATCATATTACATAATTCTTCAAAATCCTCAAAATATATTGTATGATTAAATCTCATATCTAAACTTGTAATTGTTTTATTTCCTGGAGAATCTGGTAAATCCATAAAAACACGTCGAAATAGATCCACATAGGGACTATCAGTTCCAATTTTCAGGGATGATTCGCTTAAATCTAATTCTTTTATAGTTTTATTTTTTCTTAAAAAATTCGCAAAGATTATTAATTCATTATCTTCCAAATAAATATCATCCACTACACTATCTTCATTATCTTCATTATCTTCCATATCAGTATTAATCCTTTGATTAAATAAATCTATTAAAACATTTACTAAGCGTAATTTGTCCACATTACCATAATTTCTATCCAACCATTCAGTAGTAAAAGCAACACCACCCTTTTGATTTTTTCTATATTTAGATTTATTTTTTTTACTAAGATGGTTTTTTGATTTTGATTTGGATTTAAACTTAGATTTTAAGATAACAGAATTTCTATTTTTTTTAGAAATTTTTTTATCTTTACGATCTTTTCTTTGGGTTAATTTTGATTTAAATGTTTTCATTTAATTTAATAAAAGAATATTTTTTTTTCTAAAAAAGTTTAGGAAAATTCTAAAATATAAATCGTTTCACATTTAACAACATCATCTATTTTTTTATGTACAAAACTAGAATCCATCTTAACTTTCATGTCTTTCATAACAGCTTTAATTAAAGATAAATATTCACGTTTAATTTCTTTATCTTTATGACTAAAAAAAGCCCATCTAGAACAGATGAAATATTTTTTGATATCTTCAACTAGATCGAGAATTTGTTTTTGTTTTTCCGTATCTTCATCTAATTTTTTAAGGGAAAACATTTTATTTTCTTCGGTAACCCCTAAAATATTTAACATTTTTTGTAAAAGTTCTTGCCTTTCTTTAGTAAAATTTTTAATTGATTTAGGCATAATCTATATACTATTCTTACTATATAAGTATATAAAATATTTAACAAATCTAACTTATACCTTTTTTACTTTTTTACTTTTTTACTTTTTTACTTTTTTACTTTTTTACTTTTTTACTTTTTTAGAAAAAAAGTAATATCAAAAAAAATGCTTTTTAGAAAAAATATAAAAAGAATATATTATATCCTTCCTCTGGGGTGTATCTGGTCCATCCTTACTGACAAAAAAAGATATCGAATGGATATTAACAATTACATGGGATTTTTGAAGGTTGATTAGATTCCAGTCAGAAAATAAGGTTGCACCCCGCCGGAGGCGCACTACGAGGTCGAGGTAAATCTAGCAAGACATGCGTTCCTAGCCGAAGGCTGATATTGCTATATATTGCTAATATTACCTATATACAGTCAACACCAACAAATAAGTTTTTTGCCATTGCTTTTTTCCGAAAAAAGCATTTGTAATAATTAATATAAATTAAAAAAAATTAAATATAATAATGACTAAATATACTAAAATGAATATTGATTTACTAAATGAAAAAGGTTATTGTATTATCCCTAAATTATTAAATGATGATGAGATTAAAAATATGAATGATGGTATGTGGAATTATTTAGAATATATTACTAGCAATTTTAAGACTCCAATTAGTAGAAATGATAAAAAAAGTTGGATTAGTTTTTATGATTTATATCCAATTCATTCTATGTTAATTCAACATTGGAGTATAGGACATGCTCAACATATATGGGACTTAAGACAAAATCCAAAAGTAGTTGATGTCTTTGCCGGAATTTGGAATGTAAATAGAGAAGATTTGTTGGTTAGTTTTGATGCATCAAGTTTTCATTTACCACCGGAGGATACTAATTGTGGCTATTTTAATAATTATTGGTTACATTGCGATCAAAGTTTTATGAGAAATGATTTTGAATGTATTCAAAGTTGGATTACAGGTTATGATGTTCATGAAGATGACGCAACTTTAGTAGTTATTGAAAATAGTCATAAATTCCATAAAGATTTCAAAGAACATTTTAATGTAAATAGAAAAGAAGATTGGTTTCAATTAAATGATACTCATATCCAATTCTTTTTAGATAAAGGTTGTACGATTAAAAGAATTAGTTGTCCAGCCGGAAGTATGGTTTTATGGGATAGTCGAACTATACATTGTGGTTCTGAACCAATTAAAGGTAGAAATCAACCTAATTTTAGAAATGTCAGTTATATTTGTATGATGCCTCGTAGTAAAGCGTCGGATGTAAATTTAGATAAAAAACAAAAAGCATTTAAGAATTTAAGAACAACTAGTCATTGGCCATGTAAAGCAAAATTATTTTCAAAATATCCAAAAACTAATGAGAAAGAAATACCAGATGTTAAACAAATAGAACCTCCGGTTTTAAGTGAATTAGGTATGAAATTAGCTGGTTTTTAATTCCAATAACAAAAATAAGAGAATTAAAAATAAAAAATAGGGATGAGGTATCCCCATTTAATTAAAAAATTGATTCTTAAATTTTTAACAATACATTAATATAATTCAAAGAATTAAAATAGAATACAATATATTACTATGTCCGAATTAAAACGTCAATATTATCATAACGGTGAACTAAAATCAGAAGGTGTTATCATCAATGGTAAAAAAGAAGGAGTTTTTAAAGAATATTTTCCTAATGGACAATTAGAAGATATTTATAATTATGTTAATGGAAAAATGGAAGGTGAATATAAAATATACTACGAAAATGGACAATTATTAGAGATTTCTAATTGTATTAAAAATAAAATTAATGGAGAGTTTAAAAAATATCATAAAAATGGCCAATTATGGTTTATTGCTAACTATATTAATGGTAAACGTAATGGTGAATGTAAAATATATGACCAAGATGGAAATCTACGAGAAGTTAATAATTATGTTAATGATAAAGCCATTTTGTAATTAATTTTACTAATATACCTGGATACAGTATATACCAAAGATATAGTGTAACCAACAATCAATATTTTTTTGTTTTGTTAAAAAAAAATATAAAAAATATAAAAAGTATAAAAAGTAAAAAAAAGTTTCATTTATACTTTTTAATTAACTGTTAATTAAACAAGAGAAACGAAACCTTTTGACGATGATGATATTTTGAGATCTAAAACGCAATGACTCTCGATAAATATTTAAAATATAAAAAATAATCAATTTTCAAATGTATTTTAATTTAAAAATACTGATTTTTATTTTTTTTCACAATTTTTTATATTTTTTTTTATATTTTTATATTTTTATATAATAAAAATGATTAAAACAATAAAAAAAAATAAAAACATTCTTCTTCGTAAGAAGAATAAAAATTCAGTTAGAAATAAATCAACAAGAACTAAATCAACAAGAAATAAAAGTATTTCTAAAATCCATAGTAAAATAAAACAAAAAGGGGGTTATCTAGATGATTTTTTCAGACCTTATATAAATGTTGAAGATCTTAATATAGATACTATTTTAGATGCGGCTGTTAGACAAGGAATTAGAGATGTTAGATTTGAGCCTTATCATTTCAATCTTTTTTTTATCTCAGAAGCTTTTTTAAATAAATTAATGGAAACAATTCATAATAATCGATTATTAAAAAAAATAAAATGGTCTCATAGGTTATCTAGGGAATTAGATGGAAAACGTATTGGCATATTTGATGAATTATTTTCATATTCACCTGGAGGAACAAACATAAGTTTTCAATATTTAACAGAATTAGATGAAATAAATTGTAATGATAAAGATAGTGTAATAGAATTTAACACTGATACATTAGTTAAATTTTTTGATTTTCAAAAATATGGAGGAAGGTCTCGTATGTTTAAAAAAATCGGAAAAATAAATCTTGGTAGGATGTCTGTTACTATTGCAGGATTGTATAATTTATGTGTATTAGAATTATTACATAATGTTGGTGAATTTATAATAAAATCTTATTACTATCACGCAAGAAGTGATTATGAATTAACATTAGAATTCAAAGATATGAAAGAAAAATTAAAAGAAGGTATAAAAGAAAAACATCTTGTTGCTGGTATGGCACTAAGCCGATATATGGGTGAAGAATTTGGGGTACAAATTTTTGGAAACCATGGACCTAAAACACTGACTGAAATAACAGGGTTAACATATAAAATAGAAAGTGCTATTACAAATGAAGAGATATTATCATGTTGTAACAATAAGTTCACATTGGAAAATATAATGTTAATAAAGTTTTTATTAAAATTTTTCAAGAGGGAATTAGAAGAAGTTCATGAAGATAATCAAAAACCAACTGATGAGTTATATCTTGGGTGGCAAATTTTTTATATTTTATTAATGGGAGAAGATTATATTCGTGCACAAGTAATAGAACAAGCACATTCACCCATAGAAGCTGATTATAAAGCTCAATGGTCTCCTAATATTAACCTATTCTTTTGGCGTATGTTTATTACTATTAAAATGAGAATGAAATCTTCAAATTATGATTACAAAAGAAAAAGTGAATTTTTAGATCAATTTAGTCATTTCACAGCATTTAAACAGATTAAAGAGATGATAAATACAGCAGAATTTATTAAAAATTTACAAAAAAATTTTCCACAATTTACTGATAGGGTTATTTCAAAATATTTAAGAGATGCTAAAATTCCTCTTAGAATAGAAGGTGTAACCCAAAAAGAAACAAATACAAATATAATAAATAATGATTTTAATAATAATGATTATGATAATGATAATGATAATGATCATGATAATGATTATTATTATTATAATAATGGTAGCAGATCTTCCCATTCAAGTATTGGTCGCAGATCTTCCCATTCAAGTACTGGTCACAGATCTTCCCATTCAAGTACTGGTACTGAAAGGCCATCTTCACCAAGACAAAGAATAAGAGGATGTGGTGGAAAAAGGTGTAGTGTAATGGGTTAACAAGTTTGATATATATTTTTTATTTTTTCGTTTTTATGTGGATTTAATAAAATTATTTATTTTGTTATAATTACACCAATCGAAAAGAAAATAATACAAAATTTTGAAAATATTTGGATAAATCGAAGATCTAGCAATATACAGCATACCTAGCCTAAAGCTTATTCTGCTATAATTTGCTATATGTGTTTTTTGCCATTGCTTTTTTCCTAAAAAAGTTTCTAATATACAGTGTATCATAAAATTTCATATAATTTTTTATTTTAGTTTTTTGATATTATTTTTAGTTTTTGAAAATATTTACATTTATTTTTGGAAAAACTGTAATATTCTTTAAATCTATATATTTTCCAAGTTTTTCTATATCATCATTTTCAATATCGAATGTTATGAATTTAGCATTTGGGTATAAAGAAAAAAATGATTCAATATTTTCATAATGATTCTTAAATAATTCAATAAATGCTTCATCTGAATTATCAGAGATTATTTCAGGGTTATATTTACATAATCTTTCATCATATTTTTTCCATCTTTTGAATGATGATAAAAGATTTGTTGGATCTCTTTTATTTAGAATAAAAATAGAGTCAATATTTTCATAATATATTTGCTTATAATCTATTAATTGTGGAAAATAAGCATTATTTTCATCTAAACAAACATCCATTTGTGTTATACAATCTGTTTTTTCAAAACCAGATAATAATGGTTTATTATTTTGTTTATTATTTTTAATAATATTTCCTATGTATTGATCATCTTTTACCCAATGATAGCTTTTATAACCTAAATCGCTAAATAATTTTTGAAAAGATGATGTTCCTGATTTTGGAAAACCTAATAATAATATCATTCTATAATAATATTCAATATTTTTTTTAAGTTTACGGAGTGTCTATAAATTTAAAGTGTGGTGTTTTTATAGTACCAATAAAAAAATAAATTACATTAGAGATATATCTAAAGTTATGATCAATTAAAAAAGTAAAAAAATACGTAAATGAAAGGATATAATTATTGGTAAGAATTTATAATAACTTATCCAGATTGATAAGTAAGGATAGTTAGGATAGTTAGGAGTTACACCAAAAAGATATTGAATTGACATCATAATTTCTAAGTGATTTTTGGTTTTTGACCATGATTAAGTGGCAAATCGAGTAGGCACTATGAGGTTTAGGGAAATCTGGCAAGAATTAGCGTTCCTAGCCGAAGGCTTATTTTGCTAGAATTTGCTAATATTCCCTATATACAGTGTATACAAAATAATCATATAATTTTTGTTTTTCCATTGCTTTTTTCCTAAAAAGTGTTGTTTAGCTGTGATTTCCTAAATCTTCTAATTGGATACTTAACCATCCACTATAGGGTTGATTAAATGCTTTGGCTCCATATAATAAAAATTTTTTATTGACATTGACATTAATTGGTATATTCCAATTGAAGATATTTTGATTAAATGATTCAGCACTGAAAAACATATATGATATGTCTGTTACATTACTCATATCCCATAATAAAATATTAGGATCATTAATTGATGTTGCTCCGTAAAACATATATTCTAGATTAGTTAATGTTGATGGTAAAAATGATGGAATCGAAATCAAATTAACAGCATCTTTAAAAGCACCAGATAAGCTAGTTAAACCTAAAGTACCGAAAGAATCAATACTAATTAATTTTTCAATATTTGGATAACTATCTAAACCATTACCAAATTGCTCTAATGTACCAAGTATTATAATATTATAATTACCAGCATATGTATATTGATGTGTTTTAATTCCAGGTGTTGTATAAGTATCATTTGAATCATCTCCCCAATATACTCTTACATTAACATTACCAAATAAAGGTAATGATATTATATCATTTGCTAATACATTAAATACTGTTCTTAAAACTTCTGGGGAGTTGGAGACTGATGAATATTTGACAATGAAACCAGTGTTAGTATTATTTTCTAATTGTTTTTGATATATTATAGTATCTAAAGTTACGGTTAAAGAAGGTGTATAACCAGTTACATAAATATTATACTGATTATCTACATCTATAAATCTAGGAATCATATTACTTGCTTCAACATGATTTTTTGAATAAATGACAATTCCAAGTGAATTGTATTTAGTAATTAAATAACTAGCCAAGGATTCATCATATAAATTTGATAGTAAATAAATATTATCTAAATCATCTGATACAACATTACAATCAATATCATTATAGATATTATTTTCAATCCATTTAATCCATGATAATGTGCCATCTGTTTTATTGAATTTTATAACAAAATTACCATATATACCTTCATTTTGTTTATTATAGTTTGTAACTGTACTTGTACCATCATTAATTGCTAAATAATCTTGGGAATAACCAGCAATTATTATATTATCAGAATTATCAATAGTATGTGAATATACTGAAACACTATACTGATAACCTCTAATAAAGATACCCCATATATAAGTTAGATTTGTAGCATTCAATTTAATTAAAAAACCTACAGATAATATTGTTATAGCAAATCCTGTAGTGTATGGTGTATTACCTATATAAAAATTTTCAGAATATGTATAACCTGAAATATATAAATTATCTTGTGAGTCTTTTTTAATTTCCATACAATAATCATCATATAATCCTCCCATCCATTGGAATGTATAAGTATAATTATTTGGTAAAATGTTAGTAATTTTACAGATAAATATTTTATATCCATCCATTACTGCGATTGGAGAAATTGATGAATTATTATTTATAATAACTGAAGTCGCTGATGTTGAACCTGTAATGTAAAAAGTATTTGAATCAGATAGATGACGTGTTATTTTAATATATTTAAAATCAATTAAACCATAAACCCAGAATAAATCTATAACAGAACCATTTGTTCCGTTAAAGAATAATATTAATGAAGAATTTAATGGATTTGAAGATGTATAGGTAACAGTGTCAATTGTTATTTCAGAAGCAATGCAGTTTAATGTAACATATACATTATTACTACTATCTATCTCAAGATTGATACAAGATTCAGAGAAATCTGTAGCTGATAACCATTTAAACCATAAAACTTGACTTTGGGTTGGGTTTGTTTTAAAAATATAACCAACCGTACCAAGTGATGTAACTATTCTAGTATATGTACCATTACCAATTGTAATTGAACTAGAACTGGTATAACCACATACATAAACATTACCTAAAGAATCAGTTTTTATTTTATTGGTGTAAATATCATTAAGATCAATAATATTTTCAATCCATTTAAAGTTATTACTAAAATATCTAGGTTGTGAAGGAAGTTGCGTTTCATCATTTTGAGAATCTATTAAATCAAAATTTACTAAACGATAGTCATTTCCGATTCCATCAGATAAACCAACAATATAATTTTGAACATTAACTTCACCATAATTTATTCTAACGGTTCCTCTTTTTTCTGGATGAGCATTATCTAGATATAAAATAATTTGGCCTGATGCTCTCGGTGTATCATAATGAACAATAATTTGAATAAAAGTAATAACTAACATGTCATACACTTCAGAATCAGTATCATTTTCATAACCATAATATATACTACCACCACCACCATTATCTGGATTCAAAGAATAATGGGTATAAAATGGTGAGATTCTAGGTGAAGCAAAATGGGTTTCTAAATTAATTGTATTATATATATCTTGATTAGATCCTAATGTTATAAAACCATTTGTACAGACACTTAATGTATTATATGTCACACCATAAAATGTAAAAGGGGTATTTAAACTAATATTAAATAAAGCATCTTCCGCATTTTGTAAAATTTGAGTATGGAAGAATATGGAGATTGGTGGTGTATCTGACCAAGCTAGATTATCATATTGAAAATGTACTATTTCATATTGGGTAGTAGAATTAGAATATGGAATAAATTTTAAGATAGTTCCTCCTAAATTACTATAATTATTATAGATTTTAACAGGATTTGTTTTAATTGTTGTTGGGATAGTTTCTGTCTCCGCTGGACTTGAAATAGAACTATATGTTACAGAAGTATAATTTGTATACTCATTTTCAAAACCAGTTCCATCAGATAAACCAACTAATCCTTTATCACCATAACAACTGCCATATTTTATATCAATTAATCCTCGTTTTTCAGGAAGAGCATTTTCTAGATATAATATTAATTGAAAATTACACTCTGAAAAACCTCCAGATTGTTGCTCATTAAATACAGTACTTAATGTTACTATATACATATCATTTTCTGTTGAATTAACATCTTTCATGTAACCATAATATATATCACCATTTCTAATATAATCTAAAAATACAGCAATTCGTGGGTGATTTAGAAAAGGATTAATGGTTGGTGTACTTATATTATCATAAGATGAACCAAACATAATATGACCATTTGTACATATATGGATTGTTGAATAATTACAGCCATAAAATTTAAAATCAGATGTTAAATTAACTGTTACTACAGAATTGTTAAAATTACTTGAAGATAAAAGCTGATGATGATATGTAGGAATAGATAATATATTATACCAAGCAATATCTCCGAATCTTTTAATAGTATATTTATTATCAGAATATGGTACAAATCTCAATATAACACCAAATAATGAATTCTGTAAAGTATCTACCGGAGTAAAAATATGTAATGGATTATTATAAGTATGAGATGGTTCCAATGGATCTGGTGTTTCGGCGACTTGGGAATAAATACATATAAAACCAGCAACGTCACTTAAATGTGTAGGTTTTATGTATTCTTTAGAACCAAATATTATTGATGATGATTTTGTACTTCCAATTATATTAATATTACTATTTAAATCAACCACAACCCCCATCGCATTATCCATATTATTACCTCCTATCCATCTAAATCGATTAAATGTTCCATCGGATAACAACTTTAGAAAAAAAGCACTTTCTAGATTATTCGATTTTGTATATGTATTCAGATCTAAAGTTATAGATGTGGATGTTGATTGACCAACTAAATAAACATCTTCATAATAATCAGTTACTAAACTATATCCAATATCCTCTAAATCACCATCAACCCAAAATATCCATGAAAATGTCCCATCATTAAGATATTTTACTATAAATGAACCAGTATTAGTAGTAGATAATTCTGGTTTTGTATATTCTGTACTATCAATTGTTATAGATGATTGAGATGTACCTAGAATACATATATTGTCTGATATATCAATTGTAATATCTTTTCCAAAATTATCTGATGAACTGTCTATCCAATTAAACCATTGAACTGTAAATGAAGAATTTAACTTAATTATAAATGTATTTGAATTCGTGTTTACTGAGGGTTTTGCATATACTGTAGAATTAATAGTAAAATCATTTGAATACGAATAACCTATAAGAAATATATCATCGGTATTATCAGAACCATAACTTACAACACCAGTACAATAATCATTGGAAGAACCACCTAACCAGTTTACAGATAAGACTGTGTTAATTATTGATAATTTAATTAGAAAACATTTATGTGTACCTGCACCAATTCCGAGTGTATTATTATATGTTATATTATCAATTATTATAGATGTAGAATTAGTATTACCTGTAATTAAAATTTCATTATCGATATTGTGTCCTACTTTATTAGAGATGGTCAAAGTTCTAGGATTATTTATATCTTCAGTGAATCCAATCCATTTTAAAGTAGATAAAAGACCATCAGTATCATACACTAATACAAAATAAGATTGGGTATTGTTGTATTTTGTGTAAGTGATTGAATCAATTATGACTGATTGAGAGTCAGTTTGACCGATAATAATTATTTTATCATTATTTGTAATATTTATACTATATCCAAATTCATTTTTATTAGTATCTACCCATTTAATCCATACAACTGCTTGTGTAGTTGGATTTATTTTACAAAAAAATAAACCATAATTATATGTTGAACCTTCTGGTTTTGTAAATGTCTGTTCACCGATTTGAATAGTTGATGAAGATGAAAATCCAACATAATATATAAAACCATTGGAATCTATTGCTGTTTGATAAGCGTAGTCATCACCTATGCCATCTAACCATAATAAGTTTATAGGTCTTAATGTTGTTGGAAGAGGAGATGGTGTAGGTGGTATATCTTCATAATATTTAGTAACAAATGAATTAAATACGTAATTTGATGGGGGTGTAATATTTGGATTTGGATTATTATAAGTAATACTATCAAAAGTTATTGAAGTTGAATTAGAACCACCGTACATAGTTAAATTATTTTTATTATCGATAATTAAATTACCACCAAAATCGCTTTGATTACCACCTAACCATCTAAACCACTCTAGTGTATTACTTTCAGAATATCGAGCTATAAAAACTAATTCTAAACCAGACTTGATAATTGGTTTTGTATAAATATTTGAATTTAATAATATACTATCGCCTGCTATGTTACCTGATATATAAAAATTATTATTTGTATCAAAAATTAAATCTGAAATAATATTATTTCCAGAATTGGAAGGAATCCAATTTAAAAATAAAACAGTTCCAGATGAATTAAATTTTATTATAATACAATCATACCCAGTATTAGTAAAAATAGATGGTTTATTATAAGTTGTACCATTTAATGTTAATGAAGAATCAAAATTTCCGGACAGAAAAAAATTATTATTATTATCAATATTCATATTAAAAATAGCTTGAGTTGGAAACCACTGTAACCATTGAAATTGATATGAACTATTTAATTTAATTATAAAAAAAACATTTGGATATGTTTTAGTATTATTTGGTGCTGTATATGTTACCCCATTAATATTAATAGTAAAATTTCTTAAGGTAAAACCTTGAATATATATACTATTGGAATTATCTAAAATGATTGATATTGGGTTTTGGAAACTAGTAGATGCAATCCAATTAACTGTACTAATTGTCAAATTTAAATTAAATTTAACAATAAATGCTTGTGAACTCGATGTAAGATATGAATTAGAATAATTAGTTGAGTTAATTCTAATTGAATTACTAGATTGTTTACCAAAAGCATATATATAATTATTTTTATATTTTACACTTACAATTGATGGAGAATTAGTACTACCATTATTAGTAGAATAAATCCATTTAATATCTAAAACAGAACCATCAATTGTACTTAAAATTATAACATAAGTTCCTAAAGAGCCAGCTGTTGGTGATGGGATTTGATATTGAGGATTTAAATATTCAGTTTTAATATTATTTAAATAAACAGTTAATCTATCAATATCAACAGTCCCAAATAAATATAATTTATTTTCATTTTGATTGATATCACTAATTTGAGCAGGTGCATAATTTGATCCTGAAAACCAACTTAACCATTTAACCGAACCTAATTTATTTAGTTTAAATACTACAAAATATGGCGGAGAAAGAGTAGTAGTTAATGTAAAAGTTTGACCATATATAGTAATTGTTTTACTATTTGTAGAACCATAATTATATATAAAATCATCTGAATCTGATATACCAGGATTATAAATTTCTACACCTGGATACTCAAACCAATAGAAAGATTTTGGAATTAATTGGGTTCCTGTATTTGGTAATTGAGGTTCTTGATATGTACCTAAAGTAAAATAATCACCATTGTTTAATATTTCTACATTTCTAGAAGCACTTACAGTATAATTAGTTTGTGAATCTAATAATTTCCATTTTAAATTATCATTTGAACCATATATTCTCCATGTAATTGGGTCTCTATTAGGTACATCATTAGCTGTTATCCATGAATAATAATAAGGTTGATTAGCAATATAATTTGTTCCCATATCAATTAGGAAATAACCTCCAATACGATAGTATATAAAAGGTCCATTTGAATCATACCATTTTGTTGATATAGTATTATCCATTATTTTATTAATATCATAACCATAAGGTTGAGCACCAGTAGGATTTGATAATGAAATACCAACACTTTTAGGGATATAAGTTTTTATTGAATTATATAATTTAAATTCAGATATTTGAACAGCCTCAACTAATTGTTTATTTTGAAAACATATATACTTAAAGTATTTAAAAGGTCTTTCTAAAGAATCAATTGATCTTAATGAAAAATAATTTCCATTTCCAGGAACTTCTCCATTTCTAGTTGTTGTTACACTAAAATTAGTTTGAAGATCTAAAAGGTTCCAAGTTACCATATTATTTGAACCATAAATTTGCCATGTAATTGGATCCCTTCCTTCTATGTCTTCAGCGGTAATCCATTTATAATAATATGGTTGATTGGTAGCATAGTTAATACCTAAATCAATTATAAAAAAACCACCTAGTCTGTTATTATAGCCTAAAGGTCCATTCATATCATGCCATTTTGTTAATACGTTATTATCCATTATTTTTTGAATAGTTTGATCAACAGGTCCAGTACTATTTGGTGAAGATAATAAAATATCATCCGATTTGGGGATATATTGATAAGAAGAATTATATAATTTAAATTCAGCCATTTGGACTAAACCTAAACTTATGTTTCTAATGTTTGTAATATTACATTTGAAATATCTAAATGGTGGTTCAAGGGTATAATCTAATTTATTAATTGTAAAATAATATCCAGATTCAGGAATTGCTGTAAATCTAGCAGAAGTAACACTATAATTTGTTTTGGAATCTAATAAATCCCATGTTGAATTATCAAGTGAACCATATAATATCCAACTTTTAGGGTCTCTACCTTCAAAATCATTAGCTGTTACCCAACGATAATAAGCTGGGTTTGCTACTAAATTATAATTGGCACCAAAATCAATAATAACATTTGTTGGTGTATTAGGGATCTGATCCCCACGATAGTTTAACCATTTAGTATTAGTATTATTATCAATTAATTTTTGAATCTCTTCATTGACTGGACTACTACCACCTGGATTTGAAATTGTAAAACCACCAGTATTCATATAGATTCTATTGTAATCTTTATCAAAAAATTGGAATTCAGCAGCCTGAACTTCATATCCAGTAGTTTTAAGTAGTGTTATTGTCCATTTGTAATATCTATATAATGATCCAGACATTTTATTATTTATTATTTATAATGATAATATTATAGTTATAATATTCTGATAATAAAATTAAAAAATAAAAATTATTAGTAATTATGGAAATTTAATATTTTATTTAATAACCAACCACTAACTGGTTGATTAAACTTTCTAGCACCATATAATGGAAAATTATAATCATGTATCTCTGTAAAAGTCCAATTATAAATGTTTTTATTAAATGAATCTGCTAAAAAGAACATATAACTAATATCAGTTACATTTGAAACATCCCATGAAACTATATTTGGATCATTAAATGAAGTAGCTCCATAAAAAGCATATCTCAAGTCTGTAACTGTTGATGGTAAAGTAGCTGGAACTGAAGTTAAGTTAGTAGCACCTTTAAAAGCACCATATAAACTTTTTAATCCCACACTATCTAATGATATTAGACTATGTAATTTTGTCGGATTATTATAACCAGTTGGACCATTTCCAAATTGATCTAATGTACCAGTTATGGTGACTGTATATGTTCCTCCTGTTGTATAAGTATGATCATAATTTCCTGCTATTATATAATTATTTGTATTTGTATCACCCCAATTCACTGTGACATTTACATTACCATGCAATGGTAAAGTAATAGTTTCACCATTATTTACAACATATTGTAATTGCATTTTTTACCTTTTTATTAGATTTTTATTATATTTTTAATAGATTTTTTGTATTATAAAATAAATAAAAAAATTGAAAAGTAAATCAAATCTATGAGGTTATTAGGTAATATCTTAAAATATTACTTAATCTATTGTTAGTTATAAAAAACTTAGCAATTTTAATAAATTTAAAATGACTGGAATGATTATTGTTGATTTTGAAAGAAAAATTAAAAATCATATTAAAACTCATACTAAAAAATTTAAAAAATTTGATGACATACCATACGATTTAGTTGATCAAGTGTTTCATATTTATTGTGAAAATATGAAATTAAAAACTATTCCATTTTTCCCAAATCTTAGATCTTTAATTTGTACGGACAATAATATAACTTATATTCATCCATATCCTAAATTAGAACTATTATTTTGTGGAAAAAATAAAATAGATACTTTACCAAAATTGCCTCATTTAGTTAAACTCGATTGTAATAATAATCCAATTAGTCAATTATCGCATACTTATTCGAATCTTACACATTTATTATGTGATTATACTAATTTCGAAAATATTGATACATCAAAGTTACCTAATTTGAATTGGTTAAGTTGTAATAATACACAAATTAATAATATTCCCAGTATGGAAAATATTATATCAATTGAATGTAATAATTGCCAACTAAATGAGTTTACTGGTAATTTTCCCAATATAAAAGAATTATACTGTGATAATAATGTGATTGGTCTTTTTACTGCTAAAATGCCAAATATTACAAAAATATCTTGTAGGAACAATAGAATTACTGATATCCCATTTTATGAATTTTTGAATTATTTAAAGTGTAATGATAATAAAATCGAGATCATTAAATCATATCCAAATTTAGAATTATTAAAGGTTGTAAATAATAATCTGATTCAAATTGAACCTTTAGAAAAGATTGAAATGTTGTTATGTAATAAAAATGTAAATTTGAAAGAGTTGCCTTTCTTTCCGAATATTATTGGTTTGGAATGTTCGGAAACTTCAATTAGTGAGATTTTACCATATCCCAAATTAGAAAAATTATACTGTAATACATGTAAAATAGAATCAATTCCAGATCTTCCAAATTTAAAAATTTTGGAATGTTATCAGAATAAAATTACAGAATTTATAGGCAGTTTTCCTAATTTATATGATTTAATTTGTAATAATAATTTGATTACTGTTTTTACAGCTGATATGCCTAATATGATTCTACTTGATTGTTGGGGTAATTCAATAAAATATATTCCTAGTTACCCTAAATTAAAATCTTTACATTGTATGGAGAATCAACTAGAAACGATATCTTACTACCCTGAAATTCAATTCTTAGAATGCGGTGACAATCAAATTAAAGAGATACCTAATTTGACAAAAATAATTCGTTTAAACTGTCGTAATAATCTTTTAACTACATTGCCAAACATTAATACATGGCGAGATTTAAGATATATTTATTATGATGGTAATTTGATTGAATATTTACCATTACATATTCAACGGACAATTAATCGGCTTCAAAATGAAGATATAAATATGGTTTATAATGATCCTCAGAATATTCATGATACTAATATACAAAAATCTATTCAGAAAAGTATTGATCTAATCATTCGAGATCAACCTACTATTGATTTGGTGAAAGCTATTAGTGAGGTTCAAGCTGAAACTGGTCTATCAAATGAAGCGAAACAGATTATAAAACTATCATGTAGTGAGGCTGATAAATTGGTAGTTTGTGATATTCTTTATAGTGAACTTTTTGTAAATATTTGGTCAATTATTCGTGAACACCCTGAGAGAAAAGGTATCATTGAAGTAATGAATCAAGAAATGATGGACAGTATTGGTAAATGTTTCGTCGGAAGAATAAGTCGGTTAGTTAATTGTTTGAATGGGTTTGATCCTAGAGTGGTTATTGAAATCGATATTAAAGATCAGATTGCTAATATTTTAGCGGCAATTCAGATGAAGTTGGAAAATGATAATGAATATACAACTGAAAAACATAAACAACTTGCTATTGAGTCATTACGAGAACGGGAAATTGATGAAGATACTATTAATATGTGGGTTTCCTACATTGAATAACTAGATTTCTTAGTTTATACTGATTTTAACTTTTGAAAATAATATTTTATTTTTTATTTTATTTTTTATTTTTTTTAGTTTTTTGGGTGAAACTTTTCCTAAAAAGTATTTTTGGTGGTTTTAGAAAAAAAAAACAAAATAAAAATTGAAAGTCATAAAGATTATACTATTATATTGACGTTTCTATTTCAATAGTTCGTCAACTCTATTACTTCCAAATAAGTAATAATTCCAATTATAAATTTAATAAAATGTCGGCTGCTAACAACAACAACAAGAAGGGTGGTGTGAAGGGTAACAAGAAGTTTGTGAAGTTGGATATTAGTATTTCTGGTGGTGGCGCTGCGGTTGCTGCTTCTGGTGGTGCTCGTGGTAATGGTCATCATGGTAATGGTCATCGTGGCAATGGTGCTCGTGGCAGTGGTCCTCGTGGTGGTCATGGTCATGGTCATAAGCGTGAAAAGCGCGAAGACTTTGAATCATTGACACTGACTGAGTTTTTCGCAAAGAAGTTTTATGATTTGTGCTACAGTGCAGGAATCAAGAGCAACAATGTTCGTCAGTCTTTGATTCGTAACTTTTTTGGAGATCAATATGCCAAGGAAGAAGAAGTTGAGAAGAAGATTGAAGAAGAGTCTAAGTCATCGGAAGATGATGAAGATGATGTTCTTCAACGAATGGCTGCTGCGGCTCAAAAGCAAACAGTACAAGGTCGTGTTGAAGAAGAAGTCGTTAATCCGGTTGATGAAAAGCGTGAAGTGACAGCATATGATGTTACTACTGCTGGCATGGTAATTATTAAGATGTTTAATAACTTTCTTAATAAGGATGACAATCTTAGTAAGATCCCAGAAGAAGGCGCTGAATGTGTTAAGGTTCATACCGAAAAACTCAGCAAACTTCCTCCTTACTTTAGTTTTCCCACTTATGCTAAAATTCCAGCAAAGTTCATCGAAAATATGACTATGTTGGATGTTCTTCCGCAATTCATTAATCTAACATTTGATGAATTTGACGAGCTCTACTTTACACATGTCCGGGCTCTTAATTATTTTGATGTCTATCTTAATCAGGATGGAGTTGTGGGTTCAGTTCCACCGTCAGAATGTGAGATTGCTCTTAACAAGAACCGGATTGTTTCCTTCGATAGTAAGAAAAAGGACCGTTATAAGGTTATGTTTCTTACCGCAACTTCAGATGTAAGTATTGGCAAGTTTCCCAAGGAAATTAAGTTTCTTCCAAAGTCTATTGGACGATTCCTTCGGAAGCTACCGACGATTGGTCAGTGTTTTTATGCTGTTCAAGATTCGACCAACACAAAGTCACTTGAGAGTTGGATTGCTACGAAAGAAGGTGCTGAAATTACAGGTGGACAGATTACTCCGTCACCTGAGTACCTAGCTAGCACGCTTGAGTTGGCTTGTGGTGTACTCGATGCGATCCATAGCACTTCGGCTAATCGGAACAGTCACTCACAGAATAATATCCACCTCGAAAATAAGAAGAAGTTTATCTTCCCTATTATCTTTTCGAAGTTTCATAGCCAAATTGGTCATACCTTTGGTTCTGATTTCACTACAGTGAAGGATGTTGCTTCTGGATTGAAAGACTTTCGGTACCTTTCCGCTTCGATTGAGATCGCTATGATTTCTTCGTTGCTGTTGATTGCTGATAAAACCAAGTATATTGATTGGATTCAGACAGGTCTAGGTGATTACTTTCGAAACATTGGGTTTCGCCAGGATGAGTCTCCTGAAAGTAAACGTGATCGGATCTTTAATATCGCGAATCCTGCTCTCCTCTCTGTCATTACATGCTTACATGAAATTAGCCAATTCGACGCATGTAAATCGATTCTAACTGAAGATGAATCTCGGTTGATTCATACATGGCTATCCAGTGCGTTTGATCTCTTCCCTCGCAACAATCGACCCAATACCAGTCACAACAATCATCATAATAATGATGACTCACTTGAAAGTGCTGAAGTAACTTCTGCTAAGAAGTCTTCGGGTAACTGGGATAAGACATTGTTCAGTCAAGAAGATTTTCCGCCAGCTATGACCATTTCGATTGGTAAAGCTGCTGGTAATTCAAAGAATAATACCCAAACTCAAAAAAGTAGCGCTTCTTCTAAGCCTATTGGTGAAACACATCAAGTAGATATCGAAGCTTAATTGTGTAGATTATATATGTGTTTCGGGTGTTCTAGATATACTTTAAATTTGATTTAATATTTTAAATTAAAAAATAAAATTTTTATTTTATTTTTTTTATCAAATAAGTATATAAATACATATAAATTTAAAAACATAATGGATTTTGCTTTTCATTTAGCACAAGATTCACCTAGATTTATCCCAATATATACTTTTTTATATGGTATGATTACAGTTGACTATTATTTTATTCTATTAAGTATTTTTTATGTACTTAGTAGTTTTATGAATTTAATATTCAAATATTTATTTAAATTATTATACAAATATACCAATAGTAAATCTTTACCATTATTAGGTATTGGTGAAAGACCTCCAGGAGCATATGTTAATCCAAAAATAGGTTATCTTGATGAATTATCATTTGAAGCCAAATTATTTGGTATGCCATCAGGTCATGCTCAAAGCGCATGGTTTTTCTGTGTATTTGGGTTACTATATTTTAAGGATAAAGTATATTATGGATCCAAATTAAATCAAATTAATATTAATGATTCAATATTTGGAAATTATTCAGTATTGATAAAAAATAAAACTAAACAGATTTGGTTATTATTAGTTATATTATTAATGGTTGGATTAGCTACATTTATATCTTATTCCAGAGTTCATAATAATTATCATACGGTACAACAAGTAATTGTTGGAGGTATAATAGGTTCTATATTAGGTGGTGTATTTTATATAATATCAAAATATATTATCGAAAAGAAACCAATTAAATTTAGAGCTTTTTAGGTTTTAATGTATTTTTTGGCATAAATGCTAAGATCATTACAACCATAAGAATCGATAAAACTGCGACTGAAAGTCTTGTCCAGCTGTAATATTTAACTGTTGAAACAAATGTTTGATCAACACATGAACATTTATTATTATCTAAATCATTTACATAAGTGATCATTAAATAAAGATAATATGCTTGTAAAAATATATTACATAATGAAATAATCATAATAATCACACTAAACATTTTAATTGATGCGGTGAATGAAACATTATTTTTTGTTAAAATATTAATCATTAACATACCAACTAATAATAAAAGATTTAAACTAATTATTGTTAAAATAGTTTGTGATATTCTTTTAATTTGATATGTATTGGCACATTGACAAGTATATCCAGGTTTTTGGATTTCTTGGGTGTTACGAAAGATAAATACATCTATGAAGAGAATAATAATAGATATTAATAAGGAAAATATTCTAGGTCCGTTCATCATTTTTAATTTATTTTTTATTTATATTTAAATTAGATTTTAAATATTTCGTTCAAAAAACTTAAAAAATAAAGTTCATAAATATAAATTTAATTATAATTATAATTTAATATTATAACAATAAAATGCCAATAGAAATTAATTCTATAACTGATTTTAATGCTCATGTTTCTCAATTAGCTATTGTTGATTTTTATGCTCCATGGTGCGGTCCTTGTAAAAATATTGCCCCTATTTTTGAACAACTTTCCCGTGAAGCAAAATTCAAAGGTGTTCATTTCTTAAAAGTTAATGTTGATGAAAATGATGATATTTCTAATAAATATGGTATCCAATCTTTACCTACATTTATGATTTTTAAGAATGGAAAATCTGTAGGTGTTTTTAAAGGTGCTTCTTCAGAACACCTTGTAAAATTACTAAATCACTTACTTAGTGTCTAGTGCCTAAGTAAAGTACTTTTTTTATTTTTTTATCATTTATAAAAATAATTTGAATTATATATTATTATATTTTATTCAAAAAAAAACTAAAAAACTAAAAAACTAAAAAAATAAAAATTGATTTAATTTATTGATATAAATAATATATTATCATATCTTGATTAAATCATAATATATTACTATAAATAATGAAATATATCACATTTCTTACGAATAAGCTGTTTTCACAACAACCTAATATATTGCTAGGTAGATGGAGTATTGTTTATTGTGAAACAAAAATTAATAAAAAAATAGATTTATCTAATGAAGATCATTGCGGAGTATGTAATACTATATATCAATATAATAATAGCTATACAAATGAAAATAAAAATGAAAATAAAAATGAAAATATTAAACATATGATATTTTATGAAACAATGTAATAATATATTATAATATTTTTGAATACAAATAATCTAAATATTTTTTTATAAATTATAAATTATAAATTAGAAAGTATTATTTGATATAATTGGTATAATGGACTTTTTTCATGTATTGTAGTAGTCCATTGATTATGCCAATGATAACAGAAAGAACCATTAAAGAAATTATCAAACTGTATTTCATCTTTAGTTTTTTTAAATACATTTTGAAATGGTATATTATATGTATTTTTAACCCATGAACCATCAAACCAACTACATGGTAAAATTAATATATCTAAAGGTAGATCATATGTTAACATTGCTTGTTGAAAACTCCAGCCTCTTTTCAATGACATTATATATTTGATATTTTCTTCCATTTTTTTTGAATATGGTTTTAATGAAATATAAATAGCATTATTTGGATAGTCTTGATATTCCCAATTATATAAACATATTTCTTCAGAATAATTTGCAAAAATAGGTTCAAAACTTCTGAGAAAAAATACATCCAAATCAAACCAACAACCACCATATTTATATAATAGAATTGTTCTAATTAAATTGGATAATCTAACAGAATTAGGAAAAAAACTGTGATCTTTTTCTAATAATGTACCTTTTACTTCATCTTTTAATGAAAAAATTTTAATTTCAGCAAATTTACTTATTTCTTTATTGTATTTATTAGGATTATTAAAATTTACATCTTCAATCCATAAGATGATTTTATTCTGAGGATTATTTTTAATATTGAAATAATAACAAGATGTTATTGATATAAGATGATGTAAACTCAAACTACCTTTCCAATAAGCATGAAAAATAACTGGTTCTTTATATTCACCAGAAAGATTTTTTGCGATATCAATAGTTTGATCATAATTATCGGTTTCTTTACTTGAAACTAAATCTAATAATAATTTCATTTTTTTGAAATGTATATATGATTATTATATTTATAATATAAAATAATCTAATAAATTAAACTTAAAAATTATAAGGAATGCTCCAGACAGGAGTCGAACCTGCATCTTCCACGGTATAAACATGTAGCTCTACCTTTAAGCTACTGGAGCCTCAAAGAATATAAATGAAAAAAAATTTTAAATGTATGCTCCAAACAGGAGTCGAACCTGCATCTTCCACGGTATAAACATGTAGCTCTACCTTTAAGCTATTGGAGCTCTAATTAATAATAGATAAATTTTCTTATATTATTTTTAGATATTTTATTTATTTTATTTATTTTATTTATTTTATTTATTTTATTTATTTTATTTTATTGATTTAACATATTATTCAGTAGGTTCGCCATTTATTTGGTTATATGTTGATTTCTTTTGTTTTTTATTTTCATTTTCTTTTTCATCTAAATTAGGTAAAGGTAAATAATGTTTTTCACAAAGATCAATATATTTTAGGTATAATGGATTTATTTGTTCGTCTTCAAAATTAAAATATCTTACTGCTGATATAAAAAATTCAAATAAATGTTCATTATCTTCATCTATTTCCTTGATATCATTAATTAAAGTTAATTTATCAAAATTTTTTAATTCTTGTTGTTTAAGTTTATTACAAAAATCGGTTTCTTTCATTAAAGAATCCCATAATGGCATATCATCATAATTATTATTAAATTCTCTCCAATAATCACTTATTTTAGTATTTTTGAAAAAACCATCACAAATATTATCTAAATATTCACAAAATGATTTATTTATATGAAATCCCCTGGCAACACAAAAGATAAAATACATCTTAATAATATACATGTGATAACAATCTACAATATTAATAATGTATGATTCATCTGTACATGTTGCCAGAAGACTTATTAAAACACCTCTTGATAGATGATAAAATTCTTCATCACTAAATTTTGTATTAAATGGATATTTATCTATTAAATGTTCATACTGAGTTTTTGTTAGTTTTAATAATTTATCCTCTGCTTCTTTGGATAATGGTATTTTAAAATCATCTATATTATTATTTTGCTGATATTCTTTAAAAATAGAAAACATTTTAGTGTGTTTATGTATTTACTTTTATTATATTCTAGATAAAGTTTTTTTATATTATATTTATACTTATTCATTTATTTATATTGGACAATATTTTTGATAAAATATCATACATGTCCAGCTCTTCTTCAAATGATTTCCCAACAATATAAATTTCAGATATTTCAAAACATAGGTAGTTATAAAGAGGAACATCTAGAGTTTTACAATTATATAGTCCATCTATTGTTTTAATAAATTTAGTATTAACAATTAATTGATTATCTGTAAAATTACTTCTAGACCAAGCTGTTGCTTCAATATATTCTTTAACATATTTTTGGGTTTCTTCTGATTCAAATTCTGTGTAATCTCTTTTATTTGTTATATATTTATTTGTTTCAAAATTATCTACACAACCTCCTCTTTTAAGATATGATACATGAATTCTTTTTTCTAAAAGAAGATGAGGTAATAATTTTAAAGCTATATTATTTGGACATACAAAAAGAAAAAGACTTAATTGTATCCCTTTTTTAAATCTATTATACTCTAATGGATATATTTGATTTTTTGATAATTTTATCATATTATATAAATACCCTATTTTCATCCTCTTGTTTTGTTCGATATAATCTTTTAATTTTTCTTCATCTTCTTCTTCTTCTTCTTCATCTTCTTCTTCATCTTCTTCTTCATCTTCTTCTTCATCTTCTTCTTCATCTTCTTCTTCATCTTCTTCTTCATCTTC
>JACCED010584975.1_pt1 | contig 29449 bp, 21 predicted proteins | sample 7455021 | NCBI WGS metagenome assembly JACCED01 (sample SAMN15323456, study PRJNA562643) | freshwater metagenome | isolation source: river surface water | place: USA:Blue River Watershed | collected 2017-08-19 | reverse complement strand
TCTAACAAGACGTCGTACACACTGAGCTCAAGTTGTCGCTTGTCGACGCCCGAACCCATGGTGGCGTTGCCCTGTGGGTCCAAGTCCACCAGCAAAACGCGCTGGCCGACTTTGGCCAAACCTGCCGCTAAATTAACTGCGGAAGTTGTTTTGCCAACGCCGCCTTTTTGATTTGCAACACAGAAAATTTTTGCCATGAGTTACTCTTTAATTTTCGGTTGATGCGTTTATTTACCCAAGGCTAACTTCAGGCCAAAACCAATCAAAAATAGCCCTGCTACTTTTTGCAAAAACCCTGACACTTTGGGGTTGGCCCGAATGCGCTCTGCCATGTTGTGCGTAATGTAGACCACGCCAAAACAATACAAAAAACCCAAGATGGCGATGGTCGCCGCCATGAATGAAAAAGTAATCATGCCTTGGTGTTTTTCTGGGTCGATGAATTGAGGGAAGAACGCAAAGTAAAACATGATGGCCTTGGGGTTGAGCAAGGTAATGAACATGGTTTCTTTGAAATATTTACCCGGTGTAATGTTGATAGACGGGCCTTCGCCCGCTTTGGCAAAAACCATTCGAGCACCCAACCAAGACAAATAGGCCGCACCCACCCACTGCAATGCCATGAACAAATGGGGATATGTTTGTAGCAATGCCGCTACGCCGGCCACCGTCATCCACAGCAAAATTTGATCCCCCACAATCAGGCCCATCACCGAAGCAATGCCGCCCTTCATGCCGCCTTGGCTGGTCGAAGTGATCAAGGCCAAGTTACCGGGGCCAGGTAAAAACAAAAGCAGGACAAAAGCGGCCACAAAAGCGCCGTAATCAGAGATTCCAAACATGCAAGGCTTTCTAATCTGGCCCAAGTGTAATGGGCGTTGGCCAGATCTCAGTGCTTAAACCACAGATGTGGGTGATTTTTTCATCCAAATCATGCAGCGTTCAGCATCCAAACCGGGAACCTGGAGTTGTTCCACGTGAAACACGGTGGCAAATGAAGGCAATGCCGCCATTTCTTCGGTTGGCAATTTGCCCTTCATGGCCATCCAAACACTGGCATCCGTCAATGCGTTGGCCGACCATGTCACAAAATCTGGCAAGGCGGCAAACGCCCTAGAGCAGACCACATCAAAGGGGCCCGTCATTGTTTCTACACGGGCATGAACACCCTTGAGGTTGGGCAACTTCAAACTGGCCGCCACCTGCTGAACAAACGCGGCTTTCTTAGACACTGCGTCTACACAAGTCACTCGCACCTTGGGGCAACATATGGCAATGACCACACCGGGCAAGCCACCGCCAGAACCCACATCGAGCAAGGCGCAACCCACCGTCTCAAAAGTAGGCAACTCCCGAAGGTGTCGCATCAAGGGGGCAATGGCAGACAAACTGTCTAACAAGTGGTGTGAGAGCATTTCTTGCGGGTCACGCAAGGCCGTTAAGTTGTAGACCTTGTTCCACTTTTGAATCAACCCCATGTACCCCAGAAGTTGCTGCTGCTGAGCCTCACTCAAACTCAAACCAAGCGCATTAATGCCTGCGGCCAAACTGGCTGCAAGCTCTTCATGAGCCACGGGCATGTCGCTCATCACGAGGCCACGCTTTCAGCACCCTCTACACCCTCAAGCAACTCAGGCCTCACGGCCATGAACTCTTTGAAGCCACCCTTTTTAAGGTGAATCAGCAGCAAGGAAATCGTGGCAGGCGTGATACCAGAAATACGAGAGGCCATGCCCAGCGTTTCGGGCCGGTGTTTGGCCAACTTCTGACGCGCCTCAATGGACAAGGATGAAACCTGGAGGTAGTCCAGCTTGGATGGCAACTTTAGGTTTTCATAATAGGCAGAGCGCTCAACCTCCACCTTTTGTCGGTCAATGTAGCCAGAGTATTTGGCCGTGATCTCAACCTGCTCAATCACCGCCTCAGCCAATTCGCCCAATGTTTCACGTGAAACAGCACTGGCTTCAAAGCGGCCGCCATCCAGACTCATGAGTTCTGAGTACGACACATTGGGGCGACGCAACAAGTCCAACAAGTTGTGCTCGTGCTCAATGGCCTTGCCCAGCACCCTCACCGACTCTGCGGCTGGCAAGTTTCTGGGATTGACCCAAGTAGACTTCAAGCGCTCTGTTTCACGTGAAACAGCTTCGCGCTTGGTGCAATAAGACGCCCAACGCGCGTCATCCACCAAGCCCATTTGTCTGCCCACCTCGGTCAATCGCATGTCGGCATTGTCTTCGCGCAATTGAAGTCGGAACTCTGCCCTGCTGGTGAACATTCGATACGGCTCGGTCACGCCCTTGGTGATGAGGTCGTCGACCAACACGCCCAAATAGGCCTGGTCTCGCGTGGGCAACCACGCGCCCCCCATGTCGTTGGGCTGGCCCAAAATGGTTCGGCATTGAAGCGCAGCATTGATCCCAGCGAACAATCCTTGAGCAGCCGCCTCCTCATAACCGGTGGTGCCATTGATTTGGCCCGCAAAGAACAAGCCGCCAATTTGACGTGTTTCAAAACTGCTCTTCAAAGACCGCGGATCAAAGTAATCGTACTCAATGGCATAACCAGGGCGAAGAATGTGTGCATTCTCCAAACCCTTCATGGATCGGACCAGTGCATATTGAATGTCAAAAGGCAAGCTGGTGGAGATGCCGTTGGGATAAAACTCGTGGGTCGTTAGACCTTCGGGCTCTAAGAAAATTTGGTGGCTGTCTTTGTCGGCAAAGCGATTGATCTTGTCTTCAACGCTGGGACAGTAGCGCGGACCCACACCTTCAATTTTGCCGGTGAACATGGGGCTGCGGTCAAAGCCCGAGCGAATGATGTCGTGGGTGCGCTCGTTGGTGTGCGTTACCCAGCAAGGCATTTGTGCAGGGTGCATGTCTGCCCGGCCCATGAAGCTGAACACGGGAACTCCCGCTTCTGGATTCAAGCCGCCGGGCATGCCATCGCCGGGTTGTTCTTGGCATTGACTGAAGTCGATCGTCCGACCATCCAAACGCGGTGGGGTGCCCGTTTTCAAGCGGCCTTGTGGCAGTTTGAGTTCTTTCAATCGAGCTGACAAGCTGACAGCAGGAGGGTCGCCCGCGCGGCCAGCGGCATAGTTTTCCAAGCCTACATGGATCTTGCCATCCAAGAATGTACCGGCCGTTAAAACCACGGTTTTGGAACGAAAGCGAACGCCCACTTGCGTCACAGCACCCACCACACGGTCTTCTGTGCCATTGGACTCCACCATCAAATCATCGACGGCTTGTTGAAATAGCCACAAGTTTTCTTGATTTTCCAAACGACGACGAATGGCGGCTTTGTACAAAATACGGTCGGCTTGAGCGCGAGTTGCGCGAACGGCAGGCCCTTTGGAGCTGTTCAAAATTCGGAATTGAATGCCGCCCTCATCGGTGGCCAAGGCCATGGCGCCGCCCAATGCGTCCACCTCTTTGACCAGATGGCCTTTGCCAATGGCGCCAGTCGAAGGGTTGCGACTCATCTGGCCCAGGGTCTCGATGTTGTGCGACAACAAAAGCGTCTTACAGCCCATGCGTGCCGATGCCAACGCAGCCTCTGTTCCTGCGTGGCCACCGCCAACAACGATCACATCAAATTCTTGTGGATAAAGCATCACATCACCCGTTCGGGCCCTTTTGGCCGGCGCTGCCCGCGCCGTAGGAGGCCAAAGGCCCAGGGCGCTGATTTTATCTGCATCAGGTGTTCCATGGGCGACTGCTGCTGGAACGCCTCACACGCTAAGCTCTTTTCCATCGAATGCAACCGTCATGTGCAAGGCATATGACGCAAAAAGAATCACCCAAGGAGACCCCATGAGTACGACCCCAGCAACGCAAGATCAATTTCACCCCGACGAATGGCAACTGCGCGTCGACTTGGCCGCCTGCTATCGATTGGTGGCCTTGTATGGCTGGAGTGACTTGGTCTTCACGCACATCAGTGCAAAACTGCCAGCATCCGTTGCAGGCGACGAACATCAATTTCTCATCAATCCCTACGGCCTGATGTTTGATGAAATCACCGCCTCAAGCCTTGTCAAAATTGACATGCAGTGCAACAAGCTAGACACGTCCAACCCACACCCCGTGAACCCCGCAGGCTTTGTCATTCACAGCGCGGTGCATGATGTTCGCCCCGATGCCGGCTGCGTGCTTCACACACACACGCGTGCAGGTGTGGCGGTGAGCGCTCAAAAGCATGGCGTGCTGCCTCTCAGTCAGCAGAGCACCTTTGTGCTGGCTTCTCTGGCGTATCACGACTATGAAGGTGTTGCGATTCGAGACGATGAGAAAACACGACTTCAAAAAGACTTGGGTGATGCCAACTATTTAATGTTGCGCAACCACGGCTTGCTCACGGTTGGGAAAACAGTGGCCGATGCATTTTTAGAGATGTACACCTTTGAAAATACGTGTCGTATTCAAATTGATGCTTTGTCGGGTCAAACCAGTCCTGCCGATTTAACACCTGTCGACCCACAAATTTTGAACGGTGTTGCGCACGCGATGAAAGTACAAACCGGCGGCTTGGGTGGTGCGTTTGTCTGGCCCTCTTTGCTCAGAAAACTCAACCGAGAAAATCCTGGTTACGACGTTTGAAAAATCACGCACTGAACACGCTTATGACTTGAGTGGATTCAGTGGTTTCTGCTGCCACGCTACGATCGCACCCAGCATCAAGGCCGCAGCAGAAAACACCAGGCCGCGTTGAAGGCCGCCGGGGCCATCTGCAATCCAGCCCACCATGGTGGGCCCCACAATTTGACCGATGGCAAAGATCACCGTGAATGCACTGATGCCCGCGGCCCATTCGGCTGGCGGTAAATTGTGTTTGACCATGGCTGTAGTGGATGCCACCACCGACAAAAACACACCGCCAAACAACAAGCCAGAAACAAGCATCATGGGCCAAGCGGCTGATATCGCAGGGATCACCGTGGCAATGGCAAGCAAGCCATTCAAAAGAGCCAGCGCTTGGCCACCCCGAAAATGATTTAACAAGCCCGCCCAAATTCGGGAAGACAGAACCACCGCCAAACCCAGCAGGGCATAGAAGAAAGTGATGTTGCCAGCATCAACGCCCTGCTCTCTCAAAAGCGCGACCACAAAGGTCATGTAGCCGATGTAGCCCACGCCAAACAAACCATAACCTAGCAAGCCGGCAGACCACTGCCGCCAGGTTTGCAGATTTTTGGGCGTATCTACTTTTGCATTGCCTTTCGCATTCTGATTCGCAAGCTTGTCAGCATTCATCGTTGCCGTTGCACCTGCCTTTCCATCATCAACAGACGACGGTATTTCTGGCGCCCATTGCACTAACTGAGGACGGATCAGCAACAACAAAACAACCATCGCAAAACACAAGCCCGCCAACAGCCACCATGCCCACGCCCAAGCATGGGGCCATGCGGCAGCTTGCGCCCAAGCGATGGCAACAGGCACCATCAAAGCAGAGAGCACAATGCCCCACCCCGTGCCGCCGTAATAGAGACCCAATAAAAGGCCAGACTGAGCGGGCCGGTGTGCCCCTAATCTGGCCGCCAGCAAACCGCCCGACACAAACACCGTGGCACTGGCAATGCCTGCCAAAAACCGCTGAACCAACAAGCCCGTGTTGTCTGTCAAAAACCCTGCCAAGGCCATCAGGGTGGCCGCCACAACACTGCCCCAAATCAAAACAGCAATGGCGCCAACGCGGCGCAGTGCCCAAGGTGTCACCAAGGCACCCACCAAATAACCAACGGCATTGAAAGTGTTCATCGCACCTGCTAAGGTGTAGGACCACGACAAATCTTCACGCATGGGTGGCAACAACAAGGCGTAGGCAAAACGCGTCATGCCCAATGACACGGCTGCCGCCATCGAAATACAGAACGCCAACCACAGTGACGTTAACAACCGGATACTTTGAGACATGAAAAACTTATTTGAACCCTGCCAAGCAGGTGACCTTCAACTGGCAACACGCATTGTGATGGCCCCCCTGACACGCAACCGGGCACCTCATGCTCTGGCCAATGCGCTCATGGCTGAATACTATTCACAACGCGCCAACCCCGCAACTGGGGCGGGCCTCATCATCACAGAAGCTACCGCCATCAGCCAACAAGGCCAAGGTTATGCCGATGTTCCGGGCATTTGGTCTGCTGAACAAGTCAGTGCATGGCAACCCGTCACCGAAGCCGTTCATCAGAAGGGTGGAAAAATTGTGATGCAGTTGTGGCACGTGGGTCGAATTTCACACACCAGCTTGCAACCCAATCAACAAGCGCCTGTGGCACCGTCTGCCATCACCGCCAATTCAAAAACGGTCCTTCTTGAAAATGGTGTGGCCAGTTTTGTCCCCACCTCTGCCCCCCGCGCTTTGAGGCTCGACGAAATACCAGGCATTGTGCTGGACTACCAACGCGCGGCGAAAAACGCCATCGCCGCTGGCTTTGATGGCATTGAGGTTCACGCCGCCAACGGCTATCTCATTGATCAGTTCTTGCGCGCTGACAGCAACCATCGCACCGACGCCTACGGTGGCAGCATTGAAAACCGAAGCCGTTTTCTCAAAGAAGTGATGCAGGCTGTTTGCGACGCCATTGGCGCGCGTCGTTGCGGTATTCGCATTTCACCTGTGACACCTGCCAACGATGCCAGCGATGCTTCGCCGCAAGCCTTGTTTGAACATGTGGCCGCCTTTTTAGGGTCATTGGATTTGGCTTATGTGCACACCATTGAAGGCTCAACAGGCGCTGCACGAGATTTTCAACAAGGTGATGTGCCCTTTGATTACGCCGCATTGAAAAAGGCGTATCAAAGCGCGGGCGGCAAAGGTGCATGGATGCTAAACAACGGCTACGACCGCGACTTGGCCGACGCTGCCGTCTCATCCAGTGCAGATCTGATTGCTTTTGGCAAAGCCTTTATTGCCAATCCAGATTTAGCATTGCGCCTTCAGCAAAAGGGTCCCTACAACATGCCTGATCGCACGACTTTTTATGGTGGTCAAGAAAAGGGCTACACCGACTATCCTTTTCTTTAAATTTCAATGACGCCATCACGCTAAGCGAATCAATCTGTACACATCGATACGATGAACACCTCTCAAACATCCTTCACTGGTCGACGCGTAGAACAACAAGTCATCGGTCAAGCCACGCAAGACGGCGATGGCGTCAAACTCACACGAGTCTTAACGCAAACCCATCAGCGACGACTCGATCCTTTTCTCATGCTCGACAATTTTGGCAGCAATGATCCAAAAGATTACGGTGGCGGTTTTCCCGATCATCCACATCGCGGATTTGAAACCGTGACCTACATGATTGCGGGCCGTATGCGACACAAAGACAGCGCAGGCAATGAAGGTCTTCTACAAAACGGGGGTGTGCAGTGGATGACAGCGGGTCATGGCGTGGTCCACAGTGAAATGCCAGAGCAAGAAGAAGGTGTGATGGAAGGGTTTCAGCTTTGGCTGAATTTGGCTTCTCATCAAAAGCTGTGTGCACCTGGTTATGTTGATATTCCTTCAGAAAAAATTCCAGAACTCAAACAAGATCATTGCATCACGGTACGTGTCATTGCAGGTGAGTCACAGGGCGTAAAAGGCGCTGTGGTTCGCCCTGCTGCGCAATTTCCGACCAACCCACTTTACCTAGATGTGCACTTCGCGCAAAGCGCCACTTTTCGGCAAGCCCTCAATCCATCACACAATGCCTTTGTCTTTGTGTACCGCGGTTCTGTGAAAGTCATCAGCCAACACCAAGAAACGACGGTTAGTTTGCACCGCATGGCCATTCTTCAAAATGAAGGCAATGGCGTCGAAATTTTGGGAACACCCGGCAGTAAAGTATTGCTCATTGCAGGCCAACCCCTAAACGAACCTATTGCGCAATATGGGCCATTTGTCATGAACACACGCGAAGAATTGATGCAAGCAGTGGATGATTTCAGAGCTGGTCTTTACAAATAATCACACAAACTGTAAAGACGGTAAACAGAGCCTTTGCATACTGAACTTGGTCAAAATAGCCTGACACCCACGAAAGGACTTTTGACTTGTCATTGAAAGGACTCACCATGACCATCACAAGAACCCGTTCAGCGCTGACTGTTGTTACTTTAGGCGCATTGCTCCATCTCACCAGTTTTGCCCAAGTTTCAGGTCCAGGCCCGGCAGGCGGTCCTCCCATGGGCATGCAAGCACCTATGCCTGCAGGCGAAAGAATGCACGGCATGATGGGTGGCCCCAAAATGCATGAAAAGCAAGAAGCACGTCACCTCAAGCATTTAGAAGAATTGAAAGTTTTCTTGCAATTGCAATCTACTCAAGAGGCTGCTTGGAATGAGTTTGTTGGCATCATGAAAACCCCCATGAAACGACCTCCTCCCATGCAAAAAGCAGAGGTAGAAAAACTCACAACCCCTGAGCGCATCGACAAAATGATGGCCTTCAAAGCCGAACGCGACGCCGACATGAACCAAAGAATGACAGCGACTAAAAAGTTTTATGCTAGCTTGACACCCGCTCAGCAAAAAGTCTTCGACACGCACACACACAAATTCATGGAAAGAGGCCCCATGGGGCACCATGGCAAAATGCATCCATGATTTGGGGACTCACTGAAGAACAAATTGCGTCATATGGCCTGACGTTTGGTGTGGCAGCTTTTATGCTGTACATGCTATTCATCATTGGCCAATTGGCGTGGGAATCTAAAGCTGGAAAATTCGGTACCTTCGTGCTGTTTTTAGGCCTCGCCTTTGGCATGGTCGGCTTTATTGCCAAAGTGGGCATTCAGTGGTTCTTGCAAAAATAAAAATCTGTTGTCAATGGACAAAGATGTGGATAGTTTCAGGATAACCCTCAAGTTATCCACAGAAAATTTGAAATTCAAAACTTGTTCATCGTTTTAAGACAGTTGTGTTGCAGGCTCGTGCACACCCTTCAAAATGACCTAATTCTTTGATCTACAAAGAAAAAAGAGACTTGTCCACAAGACAAGCCTCCCTTTATCTACTACTACTATGTATTAATCTATATAAAAGAAGAATACAAAGACAAACTCTAAATTCAAACTAAATACTTTGACGGAATTCATCCATGCAGTTTTGCCACTGAATCATGGCAGCCGCCAGGTGTCTTTCTTTCACATGACCAAAGCCTTTGATTTGTTCTGGCACATTGGCCATCTTGACGGCCAATGCATGATTTTCAGATTTAAGAGATTTGCAGAGCTCTTCAACAGCATCTCTGTATTCTTGAATCAAGGCTCTTTCGGTTTGACGTTCTTCAGTACGACCAAAAATGTCAAACACCGTGCCACGTAAAAACTTCAATTTGGCCAAACCTTTGAAAACCAACAGCATTGAAGGGCTCATTTTTTGTTTGATGAGATGGCCCTTCTCGTCGCGTTTTGCCAGGATGGGAGGGGCTAGGTGGTAAAACACCTTGAAATCGCCTTCAAACTGGGTTTTAACGCGTTCTAGGAACTGTTGATCGGTGTGCAAGCGTGCCACTTCGTATTCATCCTTGTAAGCCATCAATTTAAACAATTGACGTGCGACGGTTTCAGATAACAAGGTTTGACCCAAAGGCGCTTCTTTGTTTTGAACAAAATGAACAAATTGTTCATATTGCTGGGCATAAGCTGAATTTTGATAATCCGTTAAGAATGCCACGCGTTTTGAAACGATGTCTTCCAGACGGTCACGCTTTTTAAATGCAATCACCTGTGTCGGTGATAACAAAGCTTCAACGGCCGCTGGCTGATGCGCTGCATGACGTCCCCATTCGAAGGCCGCTAAGTTATTGGCCACAGCTACTTCATTCAATTCAATGGCACGGCGCAAAGCTTCTAAGCTCAGAGGGATCCAACCCTTTTGCCAGGCATAGCCCAAAATCATGGGGTTGATGTAAATGGTGTCACCCATCAATTGAGAAGACAACTTGTCTGCATCAATGGCGGATAAGCCGTCGTTGCCCACGGTGATGGCAATATCATGCGCACAACGCTCAGCAGGGTTTTGCCATTGTGTGTTTTTCACAAAAGCAGCGGTAGGTGTACTGTGTGAATTGAGTGCCACATGGGTTCTACCTTGAAGCATTCTTGACAATGTCTCTTTGCCAGCCGTCACGATAGGATCGCAACCCAGAATCAAATCGGCTGCAGCCATGCTCACGCGCGTGGTTTGAATTTGATCTTGATGTTTGGCCAGCAACACATGACTCCAAGTGGCGCCGCCTTTTTGAGCCAAGCCAGCAGAGTCTTGCGTCACGATGCCCAAACCATCAATGTGGGCCGCCATCCCCAACAATTGACCAATGGTGATCACACCTGTACCGCCAACGCCTGCCACCACAATACCATAAGCTTGCTTTGCTTGAGACAAATCTTGAATGACGGGCAGAGGTAATGATGGCAAAGCACTGACATCAAATTTTTGACCTTTTGCTTTTTTCTTCAGTTGACCGCCTTCAATGCTGATGAAGCTGGGACAAAAACCTTTCAAGCAACTGGTATCTTTGTTACAAGTGTTTTGGTTAATGGTGCGTTTGCGGCCCAAATCTGTTTCTAGAGGTTCTACAGACAAACAATTTGATTGAACACCGCAATCACCACACCCTTCACAGACCAACTCATTGATCATGACACGCACAGCGGGATCAATCATGGTGCCGCGCTTGCGACGACGACGTTTTTCAGTGGCACAAGTTTGGTCATAAATGATGACCGTACAACCCTTGATCTCCCTAAACTCACGTTGAATGGCATCCAATTCATCGCGGTGGTGAACAGTTACAGCTTCGGCAAGTGCAACCCCGTTGTATTTTTCGGGTTCGTCGGTGACCACCTTAATTTTGACGGCACCTTCTGCACGCATGCTTTGCGCAATTTGAACAACGCTATGACCTTCTGCGCGTTCACCCACACGTTGTCCACCGGTCATGGCAACTGCATCGTTGTACAAAATTTTGTAGGTGATGTTGACCCCGGCAGCAATGCTTTGACGAATGGCCAAAATGCCGCTGTGAAAATAAGTGCCATCACCGATGTTGGCAAACACATGCTTTTCATTGCTGAAATGTTGTTGACCAATCCAGGGCGTTCCTTCGCCGCCCATTTGGGTAAAGCCCACGGTGCTGCGATCCATCCACAAGCTCATGAAGTGACAGCCAATGCCTGCCATGGCGCGAGACCCCTCAGGCACTTTGGTACTGGTGTTGTGTGGGCAACCCGAGCAAAACCATGGCATGCGATCAGCATCAGGGTTCAGCGTCAAATTGTTTTGTGAACGCTCTTTGTTTTCAATCAACTGAATTTGTGTGTCAATTCGTGCCACCACATCAGATGGCAAATCTAATTTTTTCAGACGTTTTGCCAAAGCTTTGGCAATGAGTGTGGGCGTGAGATCGGCGTTGGCCCTGAGCAATCTGTGTTCAATCGGATTGGGCACAGACCACTCACCACCTGAGTCATCGCCCTCCATTTCGTCAAACTTGCCCACAATGCGAGGACGCATGGCATCGGGCCAGTTGTAGAGTTCTTCCTTGAGTTGGTATTCGATGATTTGACGCTTTTCTTCAACCACCAAAATTTCTTGAAGACCTTTGGCAAACTCACGCGTGGTTTGTGCTTCAAGGGGCCACACCACAGAAACCTTGTGGACGCGAATACCAACGCGCTGACACGTTGTATCATCTAGACCCAAATCGACCAAGGCTTGACGCGTATCGTTGTACGCTTTGCCACTGGCCATGATGCCGTAACGATCATTGGCACTTTCAATGACGTTGTGATTCAAACGATTGGCACGAATGTAAGCCAATGCGGCATACCATTTGTAATCAAACAATCGTGCTTCTTGCTCTAGTGCCGTGTCAGGCCAGCGAATATGAACGCCGCCTGCCGGCATTTCAAAGTCGGGCAAAACAATTTTGACGCGATCGGCACTGATGTCTGCTGTGGCACTGGATTCCACAATTTCTTGAATGGTTTTCATGCCAGACCAGACACCGGCAAAGCGACTGAGTGCAATGGCGTGAATGCCAAGATCTAACACCTCTTGCACAGAGCTTGGAAAAAAGACAGGCAAGCCACATGCTTTGAAAATGTGATCGCTTTGATGGGCGGCCGTTGAGCTTTTGGCCACATGGTCATCGCCAGCAATGGCCAACACACCACCCCAAGGCGTGGTGCCGGCCATGTTGGCATGTTTGAAAACATCAGAGCAGCGATCGACGCCAGGTCCTTTGCCATACCAAATACCAAACACACCATCAAACTGATTGCTACCCGGCGGTGCAAAACCCATTTGCTGCGTGCCCCACAAAGCCGTCGCTGCCAACTCTTCGTTCACACCGGGTTGAAAAACAATGTGGTGTTTTTCTAAGTAGGGTTTGGCTTTCCACAGCGCTTGGTCATAGCCCCCCAAAGGTGAGCCGCGATAGCCACTGATCAGGGCTGCGGTTTTTTTCCCCGAGAGGGCGTCGCGTTCTTGCTGCAGCATGGGCAATCGCACCAATGCTTGAACGCCACTCATAAAGGCGCGTCCGGTTTGAAGACTGTACTTATCGTCGAGGGTGACGTTGGCCAATGCTTGGCGCAGGTGTTCTGGCAAGGGAGCGTTCATGGTCTTCCACTTTCAAAGTCAGTGCTACGAAGTGTAGAACGCCAAAGCTTATCGTGGAAGTAAAACCCATGCTTTCATGTCTTGTTTGAGACGCCCGGCCATCTCGCCCGCGGCATCGCCGGAGCCTGCAAAATAATCGGCCCGAACCGCCCCCACAATGGCGCTGCCCGTGTCTTGGGCCAACACTAAGCGCTGCAAACTGACTTGAGCGCCTTGACTAGACAACCAAACAGGCGTGCCATAGGGAATACTCCCGGGATCAACAGCGATCGATCGACCCGAGGTGAGCGGGACACCCTGCGCACCTTTGGGGCCCAGTTGCGCCTCAGCACCGTTCAATGCCTCCTCTTTGAAAAAGACAAAGCGAGGGTTTTGTGCCAGCAGTTCTTGCGTGCGACGGGGGTTTTGGGCAATCCATGACTTGATCCCAGGCCAAGTGGCATCTTTGGTCAACTTTTGATCCAGCAACCAGCGGCCGATGCTTTGATAGGGGTGATCGTTGGTGCCCGCAAACGCTAATCGAATTTGTTTGCGACTGCCATTGTTTTCTGTCATCCACAAGCGGCCTGATCCCTGGATGTGCAGCACCATGGCGTCGACCGGGTCTGCAATGTAGGCAATTTCTTTGCCTTTCAAGGCTGCTTGTGCCGCAGGTAATTTTGAAATTTCTTCGCGCGTGTACCAAGGACTTCTGGACTTCAAATTGTTGGGTAAGCCATACAAGGGCACGCTAAAACCCGGCTTGGGTGTTCTGCTGGCTTCAAAAATGGGCTCGTAATAAGCCGTGAGCATGCCCGTAGCCGGTGTAGCGCCACTGAAAGACTCAACCCGATAGGGCTGAAAATTTTGGGTTAACCAAGTTCTTTGCGCAGACACAGATTGACCGCCCAAGCGCTTCACGTCTTGACACGTTTTACTGGTGTTGGCGGGTGCGCGCGTGCAACTTTGAAGCCAAGCAACCCACGCCTCATTCAAGTTGTCCGATTCAAGGCCTGGCAATTCAGACCAAGAGGCCATGACCCAGCGACTTTTGCTGCGCAAGATCGTGGACGGAGAAACATCAGAGGTAGAAGACGACACCGTCGCGGTCTCTTCAGGCTTAACGACGCTGGTGTTTTTGGGGGGTGTTTTGGGCGGTGACGAACACGACATTAACAAAACAATGGCCAGGCCAATGCCACCCCAAGAGATCACAGAAGGTGTGCGGCCGCGGGGACGATGCATGGTGTTGAAGTTTAAAAGGCGTGTCAACTTAAAGCTCGCGTAATAAATTGGCTAACTCGACAGCAGATTTGACATCCATTTTTTCAAAAACACGAGAGCGGTGAACTTCAACGGTGCGCACGCTGATGTCGAGTTGACTGGCGATCAATTTATTGGGCAAGCCCTCCACCACCAAGCGCAACACATCGCGCTCACGCTCGGTTAACTCAGCCAAACGCGAGACCAATCCGGCACTTTGAAGATGCAACGCCAAACGCTCTTGCGACAGGGCCAACGCTTGCTCGACTCTGTCGACCAAAGCGTTGTCAGAAAATGGCTTTTCACAGAAATCAAAGGCCCCCCGTTTGACGCTGTCAACGGCCGTGGGCACATCGGCGTGGCCGCTGAGAAAAATAACGGGCCAGGTGTGTGCCAGGCCATTGCCTATCAGCGTTTCAAACAGGGCCAAGCCGCTTTGGCCAGGCATTCGAACATCCAACAAAATACAACCGGCTTGTGTGGGCACGGGCGCATTGGGTCCGGGAAACTTGTCGTTGAGCATGTGCTCAAAGGCGTCAGCACTGTCGAAGGACTCACTCATCAAACGGCGTGAGCGAAGCAACCATGCCATGGCGTCACGCACGATGGCATCGTCATCCACAATGTAAACACAAGCATTGAGCGCAGGTTGCATGGCTGAATTTTAAGCGTTGCTTAAACCTCTGCGGCGGTGGGAAGGGTAAATCGGAAGACGGTTCCCTGCGGCAGGTATGCTTCGTAATCGAGGTGACCCCCGTGTTGCTCGACCACGGTCCGGCACAAACTCAAACCCAGTCCCATGCCTTCAGACTTTGTGGTGAAGAAAGGGGTGAACAGTTGCTTGGCAATGTCGGGTGAAATGCCCAAGCCTAAATCGATGACTGAAAACTCAATCCAGCCATGCGACAAACTGGAGCCGGCACGCTTGACCTGAAGCGTTAAGACCCGCGACAAGCATTGAGGGTCGTCCATGGCCTGCATGCCATTGCGAGCGAGATTCAACAAGACTTGTTCCACCATGGTTCGATCGCACAAAACATTGGCCAATTGGGGTGCTATCTGCGTGGTGACGCGAACATTTAATTTGTGCGCTTGCAATTGAATCAAGGGCATCACGGCATCTATGATCAAGCGCGGCTGGACAATTTCTCGATCTTGATCGCGGCGGCGGACAAAGTCGTGCACGCTGTTGATGACTTTGCCGGCGCGGCTGGCCTGTTCAGAAATACGCTCTAAAGCCATTTGAAGATCACTCATGGCGCTAGAAGCCGTCTCGCCTTGTGGCTGCTTGATCAAATTCAAAGAGCCTGTTGCGTAGCTGGAAATAGCCGCTAAAGGCTGATTGAGTTCGTGGCTGAGCAAGGAGGCCATTTCACCCACCGTGGCCAGTCGGGCCGTCGCCTGCAAGCGTTCTTGACTGGCGCGAGACAACTCTTCAATGCGCCGCTGTTCGCTGATGTCCAAGAAGGCACTCATCCAGCCCGTTTGTTTGCCTAGAACGTTGATCAAGGGCGCTTCAAAAATCAGTACCGGAAATCGCGTGCCATCTTTTCGAATGAAGACAGATTCAAAGCCTTCACGAGGTGGCGCGTTGCCTGCCAAGCGCACGGCCTGACGTTGCTGATATTCGCCCACCATTTCAGGGGGCCAATAGGGCATGGGGGCCGACCGACCTAACAAGTCGCTGGGATCAAAGCCCACCATCTGACAAAACGCGGGATTCACATACGTGATGCGGCCGTGTAAATCTCTGGCGCGCAATCCTGTGACCAAGGAGTCCTCCATGGCTTTTCGAAAGGCCAACGCGTCGGCTAAATCACGTTCTGCTTTTAATCGCCGACGAGAGTCTTTGACCAACAAGACCAAGACAGAGACCAGCGCAATGGACATGGCGGTGACCAGTGCCGGCAAAATATTGGGAAAGAGATCGGGCGCGGTCCGCCGGCCATCCATCCGCAGCACCAACGTATTGCCGGGCAGGTCGAGCAACTGTGTCGCTGTAAACAAACGCTTGGCACGAGGCAAGGTACCAAAGATGGCCAAACGTGTCCCATCGGGTTCGATGAAAGAAATTTCGTTGCGGCGGCCGTAGGTGTCGCCCAATTGCGTGGACAGAATTTCTTGCAAACCGTACGTTAAGAGGGTGTAGCCCACATGCCCGCCTTGTTCGATGATGGGCAAACACAACTCCATCACTTCCAAGCCCAGGCCATTGGCTTGCGGCACAAAATAACTTCGTGAATAAGCGGGGCCATTTAAACGTTTGGCACGCAAACACGTTTGCATGATTTCAACTTGCTCACTCAAGCGTGTTTTGACATCAAAAACGGGCGCTCTGAAGGGCGTTTCTGAAAAGTGCAGCACGCCACCTTGTGCATCGCGTCGCTCTAAGCGCAGCCAGTCATGGTTCTGATTGAGCAGACTGACCACTTCTGCTTGCCATTGTTTGGCGCTCAAGTGTTTGCTTTGCAAACCTTGCAAATTCAAAACATGACGCCCAAAGCTGCTGCGAATGTCACTCACGGCATCGGCTGTGTCGCGGTCAAGCTCCGCTTGATATTGGCTGGCCTCGTAGCGGCCCGCGAGCCACACCAGGGTGACCAAGAGCGCCACGACCAAGCCCACCAAGGCAATCCACAGCGAAATGCGTCGATCGGTAAATGATCGCGTGGCCGATTTAAAGAACACCCACAAGGGCGTCAGTCGAGGCAGTGAAGGTGTCGCCATGCTGGAGCGGATCAGCGCTTCGCCATCAATTGGCTGCGGCGGTGACCTTGGTCACCTTGGGGTCGGACCAAGTGCCGTCAATCACGAACTCTTGCGTGTTAACGCGGCTCAAGGGCTGCTTCAGAACCAGCTGTGCCAAAAAGGTACTCAGACCAATGGCGGGGTTCAACGCAATGCCGGCCAACAGCGATGCCGTGCCTGCATCGACCTCAGGCAAGATCAGCACACGCAGGTTTTGCGTTTCTTTTGCAATGTCTGAACTTCCCTCCATTTGCACCACGGCATTCACGCCTTTCATTTGCAGGTTGCGAGTGCTGGCAATGCCTTGCTGAATACTCACATCGCCTCGAATGGTGTCAAACGCAAAACCCGCGCTGAAGACATCGCGAAAGTCCAACAACAATCGGCGAGGTAAGGCCTGCAAGCTCAAGACGCCCAGCAACTTGGCCACACCAGGTTCGGCTTGCAAAAACTGACCACGGCCAATGTTGACATTGAAGCGCCCGCCTAAGCTGGGGTAGTGCAATGACAAGGGTGAGCCTTGCCAACTGACTTGACCCTCTAGTTTGCCGCCACCCCCGCGCAAAGCGTCTTTGGTTCCCAAGCGGTTGAGCAGTTCACCCGAATCAGAAATGTCTAACTTAAAAGCCATGTCAGTCATGGCTTGACCACCCTCTTTGGCAGTCATCCATTTGCCTGTGGCTTTGAAGCTGGCTTCAGGCAAAGTGATGTTGAGTTTTTGAAGACGCCACTCACGACCTGTGCTGCTGCGAGGCAGGGTGGGATCTGTGTTGATGGCTTCTATTTCTACGCGGCCCATTTTCTTGCCGCGCAACTCTAAATCTTCCACCACGATGTCCAAAGCGGGTATGGCCACAGGTGAGTCTTCGAGCAAGGACTCAACGGTTTGTTCTGCTGAGGGCGGCAAACTGAGGCGCGCCAATCGGGCATAAATACGGCCTGCATTTTGAGGTGTGGATTGACGGTACTCTAGGTAGCCACTGAATTCTTTGGCATCCAAATTGGAGCGCCACAACAAACCATCGCGGGAACCACTGACAGTGACATTGTGTAAAGCGCGGCCTTGAATGGCCAACTCGCCTGCCTTGAGGGTCATTCGCGTGGGCAAATAATTTTGTGCGCTTTGGCCAATGCCCAAGTTTTGTGTGGCGTTGTAATTTGGACTGGACTTGGCGGGTGAAAAAACTTGCAACCAATCATCCACCGAAAACGTGGGCAAATTGAAAACGGCCAGCACGCCAGACTCTGCCAAGCTGGTGTTGGTGTTTGGAGGTGTATCACCCACGGCCCAACGACCATTCAAAATGCGTGGCTCTGCTTGGCTCACATCACGCAAATAGGCAGCCGACAAAGCGCGTCCCCAATTGAGTTGAATCTGATCGCGTTGGGCTTTGTTGTTGACGGTGCTCACAATCGTGTTGTCATACTTAAAGGCCACCATCTCATCGCTGCGCTTGTTGAGTGGCGCCGGTAAATTCAAGGCCATGCCTTGAAGTTGCGATTGAATACTGAGCTCGCTTTGCCCGCCTTTAAAACCCAAGCTGGCGGTGTACGTGCTGGTACCGTTGGCATGTTGGGCCAATGCACTTAACCATGGAATTTCTTTGGCTTGACGTAATCCGGCCGCTGAAACTTGCCCTTGTATTTTGATGAGCGGATTGGGCTCGGTGCTTTTGGGCGGTAACTTACGCGTGCCGCCGTCTAACTTGATGGGGCCGCCTAAAAACTGCGCATTGACACCCACCAAGGTAAAGCCAGATTCATTGAAGTTAATGACACCTTGTGCTTTTTCAAACAGAGGCAAACTGTTTTGCAAGCGAATGTCATTGCCAGACAGCGTCACATTCCCTTGAACACTTGTTTTATCCAACTCTGCCAACGGAAAACTCATTTTCAATTTGGAACTCAAGGTGCCATTGCCAGTGGCCTGCGTCAACACACCACTGAGGAGCGTGTTGACGGGTGAGGCGCGTAAATCATTCAAGACCAGCGGCGTGGCTGCTTTTGACTCGCCCTGAACGTTGACCACCACTTTTCCATTAAAGCTAGGGATCTCGGCTTTGATTTGCGTAAATGGAATGCTGCCCCATTTCCCGGAAGCGCCACTGACTTTAAAACTGAGTCGATCAAACAGCACATCCCCGCTGACATTGTTCATCGCGGGCCATGTGGGCTCTTGTGTGGCGTTACGCGATGCAGCGCTGCTGGCGTTTGCTGGCACATAGGCGTATTGAACGTCTTTGACTTTGCCCGCAAAACGGAACTCACCCTCTTTGGGATTTGCAAATGGCAGATGACTCAAATCACCTTTGATTTTGACCGCAACGTTTTGGACCTCACCTTTGAGCACGGCGTCGCGCACATAGTGCCTGACATTTGGCGACAAACTCAAGGGCAAATATCGGTGCACACGCGCGGCGTCACCACGGCTGATATTGCCCTGCAAATCTAAGATCCCCAGACTGTTTGGCAGGGGGCTAGGCTTCCAGTTGCCACGCCATTCGCCCGTCACATCGGGGTTGCTCAAACTCAGTTGCCAATCGGGTACCGAGACAACACCTTTTTGAATCTGCCACTTCATGCTGGCTTGAAGTTTGTCGATGGGAATCAGTGACTCTTCAAAGATGCGGTTGATGTTGATCGCGCCTTTTTCTACTGTGGCTTTGATCTGGCCGCCTTCTGCGTTCATGTCGAAGCTGATGTTGGCATTTTCAACACCGGGCCAACTTTCATGGACAGACCCGGGTTTGCCGCCTTCAAAGCTCAAGCCATCCAATCGACCATTGGCCGTGTTGACATGGTAGGACTTTCCTTGTGCACCGGTTTGCTCTGTCCACTCAACATGCAATGGGTTCACTATGCCACTGACTTTGTGGGCTAATAGGGTTTCGCGGGCTGAACTGGGCAGCGGCAGTTGAAGGGCGATGTTTCTCAGAGCCAGCAAATCAAGTTTGTCGCCATGAAAAATGCCCTTGGCGCTTAGACCGTTGTCGGCCTCTGCGTAAGACAAGCTCACGTTACCGCCTGGCCAGTGCAAACCATCCGTGGTGTCAAAGCGCAAGCCTTCGGTAGAAAAATCAAAGCCCTTGCGCGAAGGTTTGAAAGACACACGGCCGGCGATATTTTTGAAAGACAGCGCTTGAAGTTCTGGGCTGAGTTGTGCTTTGGCATTTTCCAAGACCAAATCTGCGGTGGCTTGTGTGATGTTGCCGCGGCCGATGTCAACCCACATGCGCAGGGCCCCCTGACCTTGGGTGGCATTGACCTTCCAAGGCAAATGCGGGCCGAGCTTGGACAAATCGACGTCTGTAAATTCGGCGTGGATTTGACCTTGCCAATCTTTCACTCGGCCGGGGTGCGTCGACAAGAGGCCTCGTTTGAGATCACCGATCAGCACAAAGCGATCGCCCCAACCTGCTGGGGGTGTGGCGTCCAAGCGCCATTGATGATGCCTGGCGGTGTTGCGCACCACCCAAGACACATCTTCTAGGTTCAGCGCTTGTTTGTCGCGGCTTAAGGGGTTGAACTCATCGTTCCACATGACGGTGCCGTGTTGGATGACGATTTCTTTTTGAGAAAAAATCCAATCGGCAGCCGCGGAGTCTGGCCTGTCTGCTTGATTCAGTGACAAACCGGCGATGCGCCATTCGCCACTTGCGGTTCTGCGAATGTCCAATGTGGGGGAGTCAATGACCAATTGTTCGACGCCCAAATCCAGCACCGAACGAACGCTGATGGCAAATATGACTTTGGGCAAATTGAGCGCGCGCCGACCTTCTGGGTCGAGCAGCGCCAAATCATGAATCTCAAACGTGGGCATCCAACCCGAGGACACCGCCACCAAGCGACCCATTTGAACGGGTACACCTAAGGTTTGGCTGGCTAAGTTTTCCAGCTTAGGCCTGAAATCTTCAATTCGGGGCACAATCAAAAAATGCAGTGTTGCCCATGCCATCGCCAAGACAATGCCTATGCCCAACAACGACCACGCCGCAAAACGCAGCGCAAGGTTGAGGAGCTGGGACAACGCAGAAAACTTCAGCATTCGAATGACAATACAAACATAAAGACGTAGGCAGGGAATTATGACCGCCACAAACCCATTTGAGGCAGCTAAAGCCATGGATTCAAAGCGCCCGCCGCCCCTCTCAGAAGGATCGCGGTTTTATCAGCGGCTTCAAAGAAGATATGCGGATGTCTTTCAGACCCTGCCCGATGGCATTCCTGAGCGTGGTCTCTTAACGCAGGCCTATGGCATTTTGCGTACACAGGGCCATGAAGTGGGGCCCGCGCTTCGAATCTTGCGTCAATGGACCTTGGCCAAATTGCTCACGCTCGATTGTGAACAACATGCCGATCTGCCAACCATTACCCTGGGCATGACCCATTTGGCAGAAGTCGCTTTGGACGAGGCCTGCCAACAAGCCTTTCGAGATTTAGATGCTCGGCATGGCGCGCCCATGACAGAAGCGGGTGCCCGCGCCCAGTTTTGGGTGATTGGCATGGGTAAATTGGGCGCACGAGAGTTGAATGTCTCAAGCGACATCGATCTCATTTACGTGTATGACGAGGATGGTGAAACCACAGGCAATGCGCAGGGCCTCGGCAAAATCACGGTTCAAGAATACTTTGCAAGAGCCGTGAAGGCCATTTACACCTTGGTGGGCGAGACCACCGAACACGGCTTTGTGTTTCGCATGGACTTGGCCCTCAGGCCCAATGGCAACTCGGGCCCTAGTGTGGTGTCGCTTGGGGCCTTGGAAGAATACCTGTTGGTGCAGGGACGCGAGTGGGAGCGCTTTGCTTGGATGAAGAGCCGCGTGATTGCACCGCGCAGTGCCATTCAAAACGGTTCAGCTGCCAGTTTGAGAAGCGTGGTCTTGCCCTTTGTTTTCAGACGTTATTTGGACTACAACGTCTTTGAGTCCTTGAGAACACTGCATCAACAAATCCGCGACCATGCCGCCAAACGCAGCGCAGGGCACCCCGAACGAGCCAATGATGTCAAGTTGTCGCGCGGCGGGATTCGAGAAATTGAGTTCACGGTGCAACTCTTGCAAGTGGTGCGAGGGGGGCAATTTCCAGAGCTGCGAACGCGGCCTACGCTCGATGCCCTTAAGCGCATTGCGAAAGCGGGGCTCATGCCTGTGGAGACCGCCGAGGCCTTGGCCAAGGCGTATGTTTTCTTGCGGCAGGTAGAGCATCGCATTCAATATTTGGACGATCAACAAACCCATGTCTTGCCCACCCAAGATGAAGATTTGCAATGGCTCTCGCACACGCTGGATTATTCAGACAGCTGCGATTTTTTAACGGCTTTAGATGCCCACCGAGAAATCGTGGCGCACGAATTCGACATCCTGTTGGGCGGTGAGCAAGATTGCAAGGGCTGCCAAACACAAGGCGCACGTGAGCGGCCCGAACTGGAAGCAGTATTAGATTTGTTTGAGGGTGAGGTCAAAGCTCGCTTGTCGCATTGGCAGGACAGCCCCAAGGTTCAAAGCCTGCGTGACGATGCCAGAGCCCGCTTGATGCGCCTGCTGCAGCGCACAGCCCAATGGCTCAACGAAGGCCGTGTATCCGACGTGGCCGTGGTCAGAATGGCGGACTGGATGGAGCCCTTGATGCGCCGCGAAAGCTATCTGGCCATGTTGCTTGAGCGCCCCTCCGTCCACGAGCGCTTGTTAAGACTGCTGGGTGCGGCCAAATGGCCGGCCCGGTACTTGGTGCAACACCCAGGCGTGATCGATGAGCTGGCCGGCGGCGATGTGCTCAAACAAAGATTTGTGGCCGAAGACTTTGAGGCCGAGCTGCAAGCCCGACGCGAGGCTTTGGCGCGTTCGGGTGAAGACGACGAAGAAAACCTGTTGAACTTGCTCAGGCGGGCCCACCACGCGGAGGTGTTTCGAACCCTAGCGCGCGACGTTGAAGGCCAGCTCACGGTGGAACAAGTGGCTGATGATCTCAGTGCCATGGCCGATGCGGTCTTGCGAGTGACCGCTGAGTGGTGCTGGTCGTGCTTAAAAAATAGGCACCGGGAAACACCTCAATTTGCCATCATTGCTTATGGCAAATTGGGCGGCAAAGAGCTGGGCTACGGCAGCGATTTGGACATTGTGTTTGTCTATGAAGACGCCGACGAGCGAGCGCAGGAGGTCTATGCCACCTTTGTCCGCAAGCTGATCAATTGGTTCACCGTCAAGACGGCTGAAGGCGATTTGTTTGAAATCGACACCGCGCTTCGGCCCAATGGCAGCTCAGGTTTGTTAGTAACCACTTTCGACGCATACGCCGACTACCAACAACAAAGGGGTAGTAATACCGCATGGACATGGGAGCATCAAGCCATGACCCGCGCTCGATTTGTCATGGGCAGTCAAAGCCTGAGAGCGCGCTTTGACCAAGTTCGGTATGCCGTGATCAGTGCCCCAAGAGATGCCGGCGCGTTGAAGTTAGAGATCGTCAACATGCGCCAAAGGGTTCGGGCAGCACACTCTGTTAAGGCGGGTTATTTTGATGTGAAGCACAGCCAAGGGGCGATGGTCGATGCCGAGTTTGCGGTGCAATATTTGGTCTTGATGCACAGTGCCCAACATCCCGAATTGGCCGACAACGTTGGCAACATTGCCCTCCTCCAACGCGCCGAAACGGTGGGTTTGTTACCGCCAGGGGTGGGTCGTGATGCCTCAATGGCTTACCGTGAATTGCGACGAGTTCAGCACCGTGCACGTTTGAATGAGGATCCAACGCAAGTGGCCACGACCCATCTGCAGGCTGAACGGGAGGCGGTTTTGGCGCTTTGGCAGGCGGTGTTTGGTGAAAAAGACACGCCTATAAAAGAACCGTGACAAGTCATTGATTTGGAAGTAAACTGTCCAGTCACAAAATAGAATGGACAGTTCAATGATTAAATCTAACAGTTTTAAGGGTGCCTTTTTGGCGGCTTGCCTGCTGTTGGCGCCGTTTGCGTGGGCGCAAGCGCCTGTGCAAACCAGCACAGCCGCCTCTTGTCCCGCGTTGTTGAACCACACCTTTCCCAGGCTGCAAGATGAAAAGCCACAGTCCTTGTGCCAATTCAGCGGCAAAGTTATTTTGGTGGTCAACACCGCCAGTTACTGTGGCTTCACGCCCCAGTACAAAGGTCTAGAAGCCTTGTATGCCAAATACAAGGACCGCGGCCTCGTGATTCTTGGGTTTCCATCCAACGACTTTGCGCAAGAAAAATCAAACAATCAGGACATTGCTGACTTTTGTGAAAACACCTTTGGGGTGAAATTCCCGATGTTTACCAAAACATCCGTCACAGGCGATGCGGCCGCGCCCTTCTTCAAACAACTGGCGCAAGACCCCGGTCAACGACCTAAATGGAACTTTTACAAGTACCTCATTGGTCGCGACGGCAAGCTACTGGACAGCTACAACAGCATGACCAGTCCGGATAGCAAAAGCTTGGTTCAAGCCATTGAAAAAAGCTTGGCGCAAAAAACACTTTAAAACTCAGCGCGATCAAGGTCACACCGTCGCTCACGATTTCAAAGAAAGCAAATTTTGAATTACAAAAAGATAGCCATTGTGGGCTCAGGCATTTCAGGCTTGGCTGTGGCCCATAGCTTGAAAGGCCAAGCCGACGTCACGCTGTATGAGGCGGGTGATTATTTTGGTGGCCATGCCAATACGGTCGACATTACCTTGCCCACCGCACAGGGCAACGTGACGTATGGCGTGGACACAGGGTTTTTGGTCTTCAATGAACGCACCTATCCCAATTTGATCAACTTGTTTGCTGAGTTGGGTGTCGAGACTGCGCTGTCAGACATGTCCTTTTCTGTGCAGGCGCCCAAGGCATGGGGTTCAGAAAGCTTGGAATGGAGTGGCACCAATTTAGACACGGTGTTTGCACAGCGCAAAAATTTGCTGCGTCCCAAATTCATCAAGATGCTGTTGGATGTGCTTCGCTTTAACAAGCTGTGCACTCGGATTGCCGAAGAACAAAAAGAAGTGGAAATGCGCCAACCGTTGTCGCAGTTCTTAAAACAACATCAATTCAGTGAAGCTTTTAAAGACTGGTACTTCTTGCCCATGATGGGCTGCATTTGGAGTTGTCCGACCGATCAGATGCTTGAGTTTCCGGTGGCTACCATGATTCGTTTTTGTCACAACCATGGTTTGATTCAAGTGAGCAATCGCCCTCGCTGGTTCACCGTGACGGGTGGGTCGAGAAACTATGTACAAAAAATTGTAGCGGGCATCGCAGACAAACGATTGAACTCACCTGTTCAATTGATCGAGCGCGATGAACAGGGTGTGCGTGTGATCACACAAGGCCATGCCGAGCGCTTTGATGAGGTGGTGTTGTGCACGCATTCTGATCAAGCGCTGCGCATGCTCAGAGCACCCAGCGAACTTGAAACACAATGCTTGTCCGCCATCCGTTATCAAGACAATGTGGCGGTGTTGCACACAGACGCCCGTGTTTTGCCACAGCGCCAAAAAGCGTGGGCCGCTTGGAACTACGTGCGCGCAGAATCCGCCGATCAAGAAAGTTCGCGCGTTTGTTTGCATTACTTGCTGAACAAACTGCAACCGCTGCCTTATGAACAAGCCGTGGTGGTGTCATTGAATCCGACGCAAGCCATTGACCCACAACATGTGATTCGTAGCATTGATTACGCGCATCCCGTCTTTGATTTGGCGGCCATCGATGCGCAACAACGCATGCCGCAATTGCAAGGCCAACAACACACTTGGTATGCCGGCGCATGGTTGGGTTATGGCTTTCATGAAGACGGTTTGAAATCGGGTTTGGCCGTTGCGCGTGAATTGCTCAAGAAAGTCAACGCATGAGCGTGTCGGGTGTGCTCCTCGGTCATGGCCAAGTACGCCATGTGCGACTGCGCCCCACGCACCATGCCTTTCATTACGGGGCATTTTTCCTCATGCTGCCCATGCGTCATCTGAAGGCGCTCAGAGGGCAAACAGGAACGCACAAGAAAATTGATTTCCCCATCAACCGAGCCGGGCTCTTGTCCTTTCATGACAAAGACCATGGAGACGGCCGTTCTGTTGAAGATGGCGGGGCATTGGCTTGGCTAGAGGAAATGCTGACCAAGGAAAACATTTTGGATGCCGATGGCGAAATTTGGCTTCAAACCTTTCCCAGAGTGTTGGGTTACACCTTTAAGCCGGTGAGTTTTTGGTATTGCCATCGTCAAGACAACAGTTTGGCGGCCATCGTGGCTGAAGTGCACAACACCTTTGGTGAACGGCATTGTTATTTGCTCCCTGAACCTCAATGGGGCCAGACCTTGCAAGCCGACAAGGTGTTTCATGTCTCACCTTTTTGTGAGGTGACGGGTCAATACCAATTCAGATTCATGCGCACCCACGCAAAGGGCCAAGAGCGGGTGGTGGCAAGAGTCGATCACGACGACGCACAAGGCCCCTTGGTGCAAACCAGCTTGAGTGGCGCATTGACACCTGCAAGCTCCTTCGAAAACTGGCGCACCTTCTGTCGCTATCCCTTGTTCACCGTTGCTGTGATGGTGCGCATTCATTGGCATGCGCTGCTCTTGTGGCTAAAGCGTGTCCCCTTTTTCAGCAAACCACAACCACCCCGCCAATTTGTCTCGCGTGGACAAAACCCTCATTCACTTCATTCAAAAAATAGTTGAACATGAATACCACCACCTCATCCAGCACCTCCGCTAGTCTGCAAGATGCGCCCATCGCTGCGCGACGTGTGCTGCAACTGCTCGAAAAAATTGAGCATGGCACTTTGACCATTCAATTTCCAGACCGAAGCCTGAAGGTGTATGGCAATTCTTCATTGCCCCATGCCGCCATCACTTTGCGCAATTGGAATGTGTTCCCCGCCAGCATGAAGTCGGGTGACATTGGTTTCGCAGAGTCTTACATTGCGGGTGATTGGAGCACGCCTTCGCTGAGCGATTTGTTGCGCGTCATGATTCAAAACAGACGTGCTGTTGAAGACTTGATTTATGGCTCCTGGTGGGGCCGCATGGCTTACCGCATACGTCACCTGTTGAATCGAAATCACAAAGCCAACAGCCGTAAAAATATTCATGCGCATTACGACTTGGGCAATGCGTTTTATGAATTGTGGTTGGATGGCACCATGAACTATTCTTCCGCATTGTTTGAAGGCGACTTCAGCCAAAGCATGGGCGATGCCCAACGCGCAAAAGTCAGGCGTGCGCTGAACATGGTGGGTGTTGAGAAAGGTTCGCGGGTCTTAGAGATTGGTTGCGGCTGGGGCGCTTTGGCAGAAATGGCCACCATGGATTTTGGTGCCCACGTGACGGGCGTGACCCTGTCGACGGAGCAGTTGGCGTTTGCCAAAGCCCGCATGAAATGGAATGGCAAGGCTGATCAGGCAGACCTTCGCATGCAAGATTACCGAGACATTGACGATGGCCCTTATGACGCCGTGTGCTCGATTGAAATGATTGAGGCGGTGGGTCAATCGTACTGGCCAACGTATTTTCAAACGGTGAGCAAAATGTTGAAACCAGGTGGCAAAGCCTGCATTCAAAGCATCGTCATTGATGACGCCTTGTTTGATCGCTACGTCAAGTCAACCGACTTTATTCAGCAATACATATTCCCAGGTGGCTGTTTGCCCAGCCCTTCAGAATTTAGACGTCAAGCCAAACTGGCGGGCTTGGAAGTGATTGATGAATTGAAGTTTGGCCCCGATTACGCAGAGACCTTGCGCCGCTGGCGTCATGACTTCATGGCTCAGGAGGCCCAAGTGATGAAGCTCAATTTCGACACCCGTTTCATGCGGCTCTGGGAGTTCTATTTGGCTTATTGTGAAGCGGCGTTTGATGAAGCCAACACAGACGTCATTCAATTCACGCTGCAAAAGCGCGCTTGAGGTGATGGCCATGATGCGTCGACTTGTGGGGCGTGCACTTTTGGTGGGTGTCTTGAGTCTGTTCGTTTCTGGGGTCCAGGCCAACGATGCACTTCTGCCGGGCGCCAAACCCTCCAGCACGCAACGATTGAGTGTCTGGGGCTTTGATGTGTACGACGCTCGCCTCTGGACCCAAACAGGCTTCACCGTTCAAAACTATGCAGATCATTCGTTTGTATTAGAGCTGGCCTACTTGCGAAACTTTGAAGGCTCGGCCATTGCAAAACGCTCACTGGATGAGATGCGAAAGTTGAGTGCCATCAGTCCTCAGCAAGAGTCGACCTGGCTCAAAGCAATGAGCGAGATTTTTCCCGACGTTAGCAAGGGTGATCGCTTGGTGGGTGTTTACAAACCCAATGTCGGTGCCGAGTTTTGGTCCAATCAGCGACGCTTGGGCGTGGTGCAAGACCCGGCATTTGCAAAACTCTTTTTTGGCATTTGGTTGCATGAGGCCACTTCTGCGCCGGCCATTCGACAAGCTTGGCTGAAGGGCCTATGAACATGCCCAAACTGCTGTCTCATGGTCACAGCAGCGCGTATGGTTTTTTAGCCATGCCCTTAGCGTTTGTGGCTTTGCCCATGTACGTGAATTTGCCACATGTCTACGCCACACAATATGCGGTGCCTTTAACCAGTTTGGGCTTGGTCTTGCTCACCAGCCGACTGTTAGATGCCTTTGTTGACCCTGGCTTGGGGCGCATGAGCGACGCTTTGTATCGACGCTCTGTGCGCGCGGTTTTGATCGCAGCCACCTTGTTGGCCCTCTTGCTCTTAGGGTCCTTTGTCGCTCTGTTTTTTCCACCCAAGTTTGAAGAAGTGGCGTCTTATGTGGGCTGGGTCACGGTGTGCGTCAGCACTTGCCATTTAAGCTTCAGTGGCCTGAGCATTCTTCATCAAGCGTGGGCCACTCGCTTAGGGGGCGGACAGCTGCAGCAAAGCCGGGTGTTGGCTTGGCGTGAAGGTTTGGGTTTGTGGGGCGTTGTGTTGGCCTCGTTGTTGCCGGCCTTGGTGGGATGGACAAGCACCGCCACCAGTTTAGGCGTGATGCTGGGCTTGGGCCTTGTGAGTTGGCGCTGGGTGATGCATTCCACAGCTTCTCAACAGTCGCCAGAATATCCCTCAGACGTTAACACTTCTCCTGCATCTTCCATGGCTTTGCCCTGGCAGCAAGCGGCGTTTCGCAAGTTGCTGATGGTGTTTCTGTTGAATGGCATTGCCAGTGCAGTGCCAGCGAGCTTGGTCATGTTTTTTGTCGAAGATCAAATTCGCGCCTCGGCGACCATGGCGCCGTGGTTTCTGGGGGTTTACTTTCTTTCGGGTGTTCTGTCATTGCCTGGGTGGTTGTATGCCATTCGCAAATTTGATTTACCCAAGGCGTGGGCTGCTGGCATGGTGTTGGCCTTGATCGCATTTGCCAGCGTCATGTTTTTGGGACCCGGCGATGAGTTGGCTTTTCTGTTCGTGTGCTGTGTTTCGGGCTTGGCTTTAGGGGCCGACATGGTGGCGCCCAGTGCACTGCTCAACCGAGTCATTGATCAATTAGGACATCGCGGCGAAGCAGAAGGTGTTTATTTGGGCTGGTGGAATTTGATCAGCAAATTCAATTTGGCATTGGCCGCTGGTTTGTGTTTGCCGCTGCTTTCTTTTTGGGGCTACACCCCTGGCGTTCACAGCCCGCAAGGGCTGCACGCTTTGTCTTTGGCTTATGGCCTCTTGCCTTGCGTCTTAAAGGCATGCGCGCTGAGTGCGCTGATTTATTTTTGGATTCAACCGTCAGCGCGTGAGCTGACATTTAGGAGTGATGTATGAACCGTCGTCAATGTTTACAACGTGTGGCACAACAAGCCAGCGCCCCCCTCATGCTGCGCACGCTGGGCGTGACCGCTCTGACCGG
>JACCED011242051.1_pt1 | contig 29462 bp, 25 predicted proteins | sample 7455021 | NCBI WGS metagenome assembly JACCED01 (sample SAMN15323456, study PRJNA562643) | freshwater metagenome | isolation source: river surface water | place: USA:Blue River Watershed | collected 2017-08-19 | reverse complement strand
TTTAACAATATTTTGAACAAGATTAAATAAATTAGTTGCAATGTTTTCCATTATATACTAAACCATAGATTTTTATTAAATTAATTATAGTAATTTTTTCACCAAATTATTTAGGATTTAATTTCTTAACCCATTCATCTGACAAAATATACATTTTATCATTAAAATTATTTGGTATATTTTTTAATTTATTTTCATATGTATCTAATAGAGTATACGCATATGACCCCCACCCATCAATCAAACTTAATTCTTGTGCATACTTTTGAATTATTAAATCATTTTCAATATTAGTCCATTCGATTGGAATATCATATCCTGATAATTTTAGTGCTTCCATTATAAGTGGGCACCAATATTTAGACTGAGTTTTATAATGGGTATTATGTTCTATCACACATAGGGTTGCAATTCTTTCTACATGACATAATTGTCTACCTATTTCATTTTCTTCATTTGGAGCTTTGTATGATAATATCAATATCTGCATTTTATTAAATATATGACCTAATTTTAAATCAGATACTGCTCTCCATATTTTAGTTGATTTTTTATTCATTAATAAATCATTAAACATTAATATAAAATAATATATTTTCAATAATTTTATAGAAAATAAAGAAAAAGCATAAAAGTGAAAGTTTGGTTAAATTAAGTTTGTTAGTTGGTTGTTAATGAGTTTGTTAGTTGGTTGGTTGGTTGTTATAATTTCAAAAACCAAATTCGATTCTACGACGAAAAAGTTTTTTATTAAAAATAGTTCTTATGTTATCATTATAACATAAAAGTAATTTTTGATATATACTATAAATTGATACTAGATTATCTAAATATGTTTTATCTATCGTTATTCTATAACTGTCAAAATGTATTCTATTAGTGGTATTAAAACCATCTATGAACCATTTATCAGAGTTTAGATTAATAGGTATTTGATTATCTTCATTAGTATTAGTAGTATTAACAAGATTTGAATAATTAAAGCGAAGGATGCAAAAGTCTTCATAGAGTGATACTAATTCTATGTAGAATTTTTTTTCAACAGAAATTTTAAATTTTTCTGGTTTATCAAAATGTTTTGGTTTTTGTGGTTTCTCTGTTTGAACTGTAGCTAAACCATTTGCAAACCAGTCTTTTGGTAATTTATCGTTTATGTTTGGATGTAACAAAGTTTTCATTTTGTTTTTGGACATACACTTAAAAAGTGGCATTAAAATAATAATTAATTACCTAATAAACAAATAAAATTTCAATCTTTATATAATTGATTAATTATCTTAACACTTAACATCTTATCTAGTCTCTTTGAATAGGTTGGTGCAACAGGTCTAACAACGATTCCTTCAGCTGGGACTTTTTTACCATTTGACCATATATATATTTGTTCATTAGCTAATTCTTGGAATCTATTAATTGTCCACGATTCATCACAATCAATATATCCACCTATTTGGGGTACTGGTTCTAATTTGTATTTTTGACAAAAACTATTAATATCATCATAACTATAATATTTACCAGTTTCCAAATCTCTAATTGTAAAAATATAATAGTTAAAGGTGGTTAATCCTAATTGGTTGCAATTAATTTTTGGACCACAAAATTCACCTTGTATTGCAATGGGATGATGTAAATTTGATAATCGATCTTTAATCCCATCTTTTATTACATACTGATACATTTGATTTTCTTCATCTACTTGATATCTACGTGAACAAACTATAAATGTATTTTCTTTTTTAATAATAGTCATAGAAGAACCGTCCATTTTTTTAGTAATATATATTTGTCTACCAATTAATTCATCCAAGACTTTATAATTAGATTTTAAGTTATCTTCATCTGTAATTGGAATTATTTCTTTAGGGAATGGAATCATATTTCCGTTAAAACTAGATGGAGTTTGAACTAATTCTTTTTCATATTTTCTTACATCTAATATTTCAGCAACATCATCATCTTCATTAAAATCATCTATTTGTTTATTTTGATTTTCCACAATCAAACTATTCAATGGAATAATTAAACCTTGGGACCAAACTCCTTTTAGTTTTATTGTTTTAATTCTAACCCAGTTATTAGAATTTTTCTTATCTGATAAAAATGAAAAACATTGTTTTTCAGTATTTACTATAGTATCAATGGGAATATAAACACATAGATCACCTACTTTATATTCACCTTTTTTAATAACAACATACCATCCTAACACCGTTGCTAGATCAATTTTATCGGCACCTTCAATTGATTCTATTGTTAAGATTCGTTGTACGGTTGCTAATTTCATTTTAATTTTACGAGATTTAAAATATTAAAAAAATATTTTTTTAAATATTTATGATAAAAATCTTTAATAAGTATATAAACAAACGTTTAATATTGATTATAGAATATGTTTTATTATATTAATTTAAATAAGAATAAACAATTAATTGATATTAGATTAAGTACTCCTATTAGTTCAGAAAATTTTCATAGTCAAATGGAAAATTTAGGTATAATTAACCAAGTATTGATATTATGTTGGGAACTAAATATTAGATTTATTAAAATAGGAAAAATAATTGGAGAAATTAAATTTGGATCAATCTATACAGACTACAATATATATAATTATAATTATAACTTGGTAACAAATGAAAATTTTATTGAATTAAGTAATGAATTTATTTATTTGATATATAATAATAACATAATTAATTTTACAAATGGATTTCTAAATTATAAACAAAACAGATCACCAATTGAAAAGGTAAAAGTTAGATCTGATATTATAACATCAAACAATTATATTTATAAAAAAGAAAAACTTCAAGAAATTTTCAATCAGTTATCACCAAATAAAAATAATTTTGTTGTATTAGCAACAGAATCTGAAAAATATCCAAATAGTTATAAGCTATTAATACCAGATATTGCTAAAAAAAATGAATTCAAATATATAAATATAATTGAATCATCACAACCACAAATTATAGTTAAAAATAAAACTATGAAAACAAGAACATATTGTTTACTAATATATGTATACAATACCAATAATAATTTTATACCAGCCTATGTAATTTATTTATCTGGTTCAAATAGTTTAACACCAAATATTAAAATTGCAGATGCTGAATTTGAGTCAATATTATATAATTGTTTACCTACACCAAAATTTACCAATCAAGAATTTTATAATATGAATAATTATTTAAACCAAAATGACAGTAAATATAATGATTTAAAATCAAGAGCTATTGCAATTGATCCAGATGGTTCTAAAGATAAGGATGATGCTATTAGCTTTAATATTATAAAAAATAAAGATAAACCTATATTTTTAGAAATGTTTGTTCATATTAGTGATGTACCACCAGTTATAAATATGGAATTCAATACTTATCATTTTTATTATGGATTTCATAAAATGGAAACAGATTATATTTATGGAACCAAATACTCAATGATTGATCCAAAATTATCAGAATCATCTCAATCATTGTCATTATATGGTTCCAATAAAAGAGCATTTACAATTAAAATAACTTACAGATTTCGTCCAGATTTAAAATCGGTATTTGATATACCAGAAAGTGTTGAATTATATTTGGAAAAGAATATTAAAATATTTGCGACAACATATGAATCTATTGCTAAAGGAATAACAGATTATTCAAAAGATTTACCAATAAATAATCAATACATAATTAATCATAAATTAAATTATAATAATAAAAATATCTCTTCACTAAATCCAATACCATGTGAATCAAAAATAGCAGCTGTTAAAGATGTCATATGGGAAAATTACAAAGATATTAATTATGATGATAAACTTTTTTTAAAAACCCAATTAAATCAATTAACAGAAATATATGGTATTTTAATTAAAAGTTTAAGTATTACTCAAGAAATTAAATCACTTGTACAAACAAAACAATATAAAAATGATGATTACCAATATAATTTAAGAGAAGAATGGGTACACAGATTAATAGAAATTACTGCAATTGAAGCCAACAAATATACCGCATTAATACTATATTTAAAAATTAAAGATAAAAAATTTGGAATAACTAATAATAATAAAAATTGTGTTATAGGAAGATTGTCAGCATCTGAAATTAAATTTTACAATGATTTCTTTAGTAATAAAGATAGATTTATTGGTACTAATAGTAATGAAGACGAAGGAATATTTAGAGGATTATATTATAATGTAAAAGGATATAATGAAACTCCAAAATATGTTCAATCTAATCATAACACATGTGCACCTTTATCGGTAATACCTCAAATATCAACAACAGGAAATTTAACAAACCTAAATAATTTAAATAATCTATATTTAAAGTTTCAAATGGATAAAATTAATTCAACACCAACATTAACACCTTTAGAAAAATTATTAAATTTAGCAAGTTTTAATCAAAAGTCGGAAAATTTAGGCATTGCATTATATTCAACAATAGTTAGACCTCATTTTAATACCAGATGTTATTATTATACATATTTTACATCACCGATGAGAAGAATTGTTGATTGTTTTGTTCAAAATTGTTTAATAGCTGATGAAAAAACATGTAATAAATATTTAGAATTATTTAAAAATCATTTATTAAATAGAACAGATATTAATAATCAATGTGAAAAATATAATTTTCATGTTTCTGTTTGTAATAAAATTTTTAATGATGATAATAAAAATGCAGAATTTATTACCAAATATATAAGATACGGTAATGAGTCATTTAATAATTTATATTTACCTAATTTAGATATTACAATATCTAATTTTGTAACTAACACAAATCCTATACCTAATGAAGGAACAGTTAAAATAAAATTTAAACAAATAACAGAACCATTTGAAATAGAATTTATATCTGAACAAGTAAAAGTTACTGTTAAAGAAATTATAGATGAACAAATTAAATTATATTTTCAAAAAGAAAAATATCCGGATAGTTCCACATATAATTATTACTATATGAATTATAAATTATTATGTTAAGATAATATTATTTTTTAAAAATAACATACCCATACACTAGGTTATTTTTTAAAAATAACATACCAATTACCTTTTTCCCAACCTTGATCAATAATATTAAGGTTAGGTTCAAGTCGATTAATTTCTTCAACCAAATCATTTTCACGATAAATGTGATAATATCGAGAAAATACTTGTCCTGTTTTATTATGTGTCCAATTTACTAATTCATCTTTTTGTGTAAAATGAAATTTAGAATCAATAGGTTGTTCCATTGCCCATACCACAATAAGTCCAAGACCATCTGGTTTAAGAACACGATACATTTCATTTAATGCTTGTTTTCTGTCATCATCATTTGACAAGTGATGATACGAAGCAATCGAGATTAAACCATCAAATGAACATTCATAAAAAGGTAATTGTGTCATAGATGATTCAATTACATCTAATCCTTTATTTTTACAAATTTTAACCATCTCATCTGATAAATCGATACCTTTAAAAACAATATCTCCTCGTCCTAACATATTTTTACCATTTCCACACCCGATATCAAGAATATGAGAATAAGAATCAAAACCAGATAAAAACTTTTCTACACCTGGCCAAATTTTAAATCTGGACTGATCAAATGGTTCAGCAATGAGATTGTATATTTGTTTAAGTTGTTGTTGAGTATCTGTTACTTTTGTCACTATAGTTTGTTCCATTAATTAATAAATTATTATTATAATTACTAATTTATTTCAATTTTTATCAAAAATAAATTGAAAAATAATAATTTTATTTTAAATATCTAGTTTAATAATAGATATGGATAAATTAGATAATGAACAACAAGGTAATGGAGACCAATCTGTTACAGAACAATCTAAAGTTGAAGAACAAAAAGAGTCTGTAACTGTTAATAATGAAAATTCTACCAATCCATCACAATCAGATATACCAGTTGAAAAACAAGATATTGAGTTAACTTTAGAAGATGTTTTTGTTAACTTGAGATTAATATCTAAGATTGAAGTTGGTGATAAATTAATTCAAACAGATAAATATGTTAATATTGATACTAGTTTCCTAAAATTTTTCACAAGATGGTATTATGGTACCAATCGTAATAATACGTTGGGATTTATAAATGTTGTATTATTAAAAGCTTTTGAAATTAATAATAAATTACTAGAAGAAAAAACAGACGAATCTGTACAAATATTATTAAGATTAACAACCGATATGAAGAATTCAGTTAATGGATTAATTAATTTGAAACATACATATTCAAGTGATAAATTAATTCAATCTGAAATTGATGTCATGATTGATAATATTAGATCTAAACTTGACTTAAATTCAAAAAATTTAAATTTTAATAAACCAACAATTAGCGTAGCTACAGCAACCACAGTAGCCCCAATTAGTGCAAGTGTAGATACTGATAAACAAAATACTACAAGTGATGTCAATTTAACAAATTCATCTAACCAAACTAACACATCTAACACAATACCGGATAAAACAGTTAAAAATACCAAAAGCGAAAATGCAGAATCTTCAGGAAAATATAAACAATCTAAACCATATTCAACTGATTTTAGTTATAATGTTGACAATATTGAACGTGGTAATTCTAAAAAATATTAATTTATTGATTTTATAAATTAATTATTTAGAGTTTTTCAATTTTCAAAATGATTTTTTTCATGTTGATAAACTTCTCCTTCTTGACATTGGTCACATTTACATTCTTTTACTGTATCTTCTTTAAAATGAACATTTTTAGATTCTTTAATAATATTAGTTAGTTTTCTTTCTAATTCTAAAAGTTGTTCATTATGTTCAATATTATCGAAATTATCGTTAACTTCTTCATCAGGATCTGGTTCCCCATATAAATTAGAAAAATCTGGTGGATTTTGAGTTTCTTGTTCAAACATTTTATCTAAAACTTCTGAATAAATATCTTGTTGATCCCATGGTTCACACCAAATATTTTCCATAAATAATTTATAATAAAATGCATTTGTATTTACATATTGTTGTTTAAACCACAAATATTCAAAATCTGACAAATCTAGAGGATAATCTATATTTAAATTACGAAATTGTTGTACTAAATAATCGACAAGAGTATTTTTTGCATCTTCTATATCATCACAAACATAAGATGTTTGCATCGTTTCAAACCAATGGTTATATTTATTAATAGTTACAATTAAACCAACCTTATTCATTATTAATATAAATGAAATATTACTAATAAATAAAGATTTCAACATTTTTTAGTGATATTTACAAAATAATTCTTCTGATTCAGATTTTACAAAATTATTTTTATTAATATTTTTAATGTTGGTTGTTAAATTATCATCATCTGCACTATCGTTATCATAGCTATCATAACTATCATAGTGACTATAACTATTGTATTCATCATCGCTATCATCGTAACACGATAAAATATTAGTTTTAAATTTAGTAGTTTTGTTATAATTTACATTTATATCATCACATTCTATACCGCGATATTCCAAATAATAAGTATTAATAGTTTGTTGAATATATTTATAGTATTTAAAAATACATATCATCATTAATAAACATAACGAAAAAAACATTAAACATAAGTAATATAAAAATTATAATTAATAATTTTCAATTTTTAATATATATATAAAAAATATGTCATTTTATTATATATATATATGGAACTTAATATTGATAATACAAATAGACCTGAATTTTCAGCAATGTTAAATAAATTAAATACATTAGATGAAACAACATTTTCATTAGAAAGTTCAGAAAGTTTAAAACAATTATATGGTTTACTTACATGTGGTTTCAATGTTCAAAATTTAAAAGCTTTTTTTAGTAATTTACCTTTTGGTAAAATTAATATATATATTAAAAATATAGTAGGATATTATTTAATTGGTTCATTTGACAACACTGATACAACATTACCTGTTGGAAATTTTGTTTATTCACAAAATAATAAAGTTATTAATATTAATTCATTTGATATCACAAATGTAAATCCAACTAATATTGTAAATAAACAATCTTTACAACCTGTTAATTATTTATTAGAAGGTGCAAATATGGCTAATTATCGTATTTACCATAATTATTTTTTAAGTTTTTTAAAAGAACTAAATAATATTTCATCTGATGCTTTTGATGTTTATGGTAATACTTTTAAAGAAACTGTTCATTATTTTGTTGAAGATTTAGAAGGTAATCCAAAACTTAAAGATAATAAATTAATAAATTCTTTTATACTTTCATCATCAATACCATATTTACATATTAAAATATTTACAATTAAGTTTGATTTAAATTATAGTGATTATGAAATTAATTTTTATAGACACAGTGTAAATATAGATGATAATATACCATCTATATTAGAAGATTCTAGAACATTATTAGAATTAATAGAAAGTATTAAAACAAATACAACTGCTGAAACAATTAATGATGAATTATTAAGATGTTATTCAAATACACAAGATATTAAATATTTACAACTATTAAAAATATATAATAATTTTAATAAGGATGACTATTCAAACGATAGAACTTTATCATCATACACTCAACAATATTATATAAATATGGATAGTTTTGAAAATTTCAAATATAATAGAAAAATATATTCTGACAAAAAATTAGTATTTTATTGGTTTATTTGGGATTTAGTATTATTATACTTTTTATTTAATCCCACACAAAAACTTTTATTATTATTTTCTCCTAGCACACAGTATTTATTTTATGATATTTATTTTAGTGATTTTATTATTAATAGTAAATTATTACAAAATAAAAATATAACATATTTACCACAATCAATTAATTATTTATATACAATTAATCATTTACATAAAACTGAACATTTAGATGAACTTAAACAATTATTTTGTCAAATAGATAATAATAGATTTTTACATAATTTAAGTAAATTAAGTCCTATTCAAAAATCTGAATTAATGTCTTCTGATATAATACTACCATTATCAGCAGAGTCAAATAAATCTATTGCATATGATTTATTATTTTCTAATTATTTAGTAACTAAAGTTAAACTGTTATCAAATGCACAAGTCATTAATAGTTTTAATTTTACTTATTATTTTAATTTAGTTGTATTATATAATCAAGATCTATCTGTTGTAAAATTATTATATAATTTATTTATGGGATTATTTGCAACATCCGAAAATAGAATAATTAACATTCCACGAATATTAAGTGATTATAATTCAAATGAAACTTCACAGACTTTAGCTGCAAAAACTTTTCAAAAATCTGTATTTTTTGAAGCATTAGTAATGAATATTGTTAATAATCCAAATCCAAAAATTAAAGCATTATGCGACTTTACAATTTCTGATGAAACAAGAATTATTTCTAACGCTATGAGAATATTTAATTATGTTAGAAATACAACCCTACTTAATTATTACTATCAAAATAATGGTTTTAATAGAGACTTAATGGTTCAATCATTAGAAAGATCTGCTTCAGGAGAAATTCAAACAGAATTATTTATAATCCAAACCATTAAAAATGATTGGTATGAAGGATTAGTTAAGATAGCTGAACAAACAGGTGGACTTAATGATGTATTTAGACATTTAATTAAAAATAATTTATTAGATTTAACTATGTTTAAAATATCATCATCTAATTATTGTAAATATATAAACTTATATTTTGATCAGTTAAAAAAATTAGATTTTAAAATCCAAAAACATAAATTAATTGATTCAAATAAAATTATAGAAATTCTTAATAATTGCAAAGACACAATTTTATCAGATGAAGATGTTGAAAATATTAAATGTTTAATTGATATTTATGTTGCATTTATTTTAAATCTTCAAAGTACAGATAAAAGTGCATCTACCAAATGGTTAACAGTAAAAGAAACAAAAACATTTTTAAATGCAAAAACATCGGATGGTTATAACTTATATCATTTAGCAGTATTAATTAATAATGCTGAATTAATTAATTATATCTTTACAGAATTAGAAACAAAGATTAAATTATCAATATCAATCAAAGAATTAGATAATGAAGAACAAAATTTATTTTTCCTAATCAAAGATTATAGAATACTCGAATTATTACTAACAAAACCCCAATTTCAAAATAGAACTTTATTAGAAGAAATGTTTCAAAAAGTTAATAGTGGTAATCATGGATTAATATCAGCTTGGTATAATAATAATGATACATCTAGAAACATTGTTGAATTATTAAGATTAACACTTAGATATTTTAATTATAATTCTAGCACAATTATTCCGGGATTTTATAGAAATATAACAAGTATCATTTTAACAAATGTTTTTGAGAATTTTCAAGAATTATTTTTAGTTTTACAAGAACATAATTTATTAGATGCAAATATTCGCGACCTAGTATTTTTATTTGAAAATAAAATGTTAATAAATCTATCACAAGAAGAAAAAGCGAGATTTATTCGTATTTATAACACATGTGATTCAAATGGTACAATGGAAAGTATATTAGAATATTGTATACAAAATGAAAAAGATAATACTGTACTTAATTTTCTATTATTAGTACCAAACGCCTTATTAATTAAATATTATTTAGTTTTTATTAATAATAATTATGATTTGATGAAAATAGTTATGTTTTTTAATAAAGAAGTAATTATGGAACAATATAAATCAGGAAAATCAATCTTACATTTTGTTGCAGAAAATGCAATGAATAATGAAAAAAATTTTCTTTTATTTAGATATTTATTTCAAAGACTTGATTCTGAAGATATTACAGCGTTAAAAATAGTAAAAAGTTTATGTGAATTACCTAATATAACTAAATCTGTTTATGATAATAATAGAAAACATGTTCTAGATGTATTAACTGTTATATATAAATTAATTACTACTATGAGTGTAGAAGCATTAAATGAAGATTATGGTAATTATAAATTAATTCATGTAATATTTGGTAATGGTCGGTCTATTACATGGCAAAACATTGGAATGTATTTGAATATTTATTATTATTTATATAGTAAAACAACACCAATGCCATCATTTGTACCATATCATGGATATAATGATAATTCATCTGGATCAAAAATAAGAGTGGATACATTTGCTGAAAATGACTTTGATTGTGATTTAGTACCAGAAGAAGCTAATAAAGAAGGATTACCTATATTAGAACATTATTTAACAGTACCATTAATATCAGAATTAGAAAAAAATCATTTTTCTTACAGTTATAAAATTTGATAATAAAATTTATTAGTACTAATATTTAATTAACTTAATGCAAACTAATGCATTTACTAAACTTAAAAATATTATCAATATTAAAACATGCGACTTTGTAATTAATAATAAAAGTTTTATTATTAATTATTCGAAGAAATTAGGGCAACCATTATGGGCTAGTTATATTCTAAATAAAAAACATTTGGATAAATTAAATGGAGGTCGTAAAAATTTTACACTAGACAAACAATTAGAAAAAAATAACATATATCAACTTAATCCCCATTCTGATATTTTTAGAAATAACTGGACTCGTGGCCATTTAATACCTAGTTATTTAATGTCTTGGGATAAAACCAAAAATGGTGATTGGTCGCGTACATATAATATGTCCAATATTATTCCACAAAATCAACAATTTAATATGGAAAATTGGAATTGGATCGAAAGAAAAACAATAGATATTATTTATAAAACAGATTTTGACACAATAATTATCACTGGAGCTCATACGGATATTTCTAATGAATCAAATAATATTTTATGGTTTGATAAATATAATAATTTTGTATATTATATTCCAAATTTTATGTATCAAATAATATTCACACATTATGATTTAGAACCAAAATGTTTTATTGGATTTAATAATTCTGAACAAAAAATATATAATATTAAATTTAAATCATTAGAAAGTATTATTGGAAATATTTTAATTTAATTTATTACAGTATTCTATAAATGCAGCTGATTTATCTGGATCTAAATTAGGGTAAAGTAATGGTACATTTTGTATATTAATACAATTTATAGGTTTGTTAGAATCAGAAAAATCTTTAACTTGATAATTATTCATTGTTTTCATGTTTAAACATTGAACTTCAGTATTAGATTGACAATTAGTATTACCATAATTATGTAAACCACCTAATGTATTATTATGATCTTCATAAAAACCAATAGTATAACTTGAATTAGTCAATCTAGTTGGATAATTATATGATGGATGTGTTCTAATTTGATATTCACCAGCCGAAGGATTATCATTTTTTAATTTTGTTAATGTTTTATAAACAATACAATAACTAACAAAAAAATACATTAAACTAAATAATTGTTTATCTGATTTATTTAAATCAACAGTAGCATCAAAACGTAACAATTTTCTATAGTCATCATTAATAGTTGATAAGTATTTTAATTTAAAATCATCTATAATAAAAGTACTTTTAGAAAACATTTGTATAATCATAGATGAAGAATTAAAATCAAATTCAATAATTTTTGCTGCAGCATCAAACTTTATTTCACCACTTACTACTAATCCCATATCAATATCTTCTCTATCTTTCCATTCATCTGGTAAATATAATCTAATATTTGAATGTTTATTTGCATATTCAAAATAATTAGCATATTTAACAAGTACCATATAATAATAAGTTTGATTAGTATTTAAATCTGTCACAAACATTAAACAATAATTATAAGTTTGATCAGTTGGTAATTTTGGTAATTTATTTATTAACAAGTCATCTTTCATAGTAAGTAATCCAGATTCTGGAAAATTAATAAATTTAATATTTCTTCTTTCATGACCAACTAAACATGAATCATTTCCGTTATAAGTTTTTGAAAATAATTTATTAACATCTTTAACAAAAAATAGATGTAAATATTTATTTAATTTAAAACTTTCTGACATTTTTAATAATATTTGATATAAAACATATCTAGCAGCCTGTTTTTTATTAGCATCAAAATTAAAACCATCAATATATCTATTTATCATTATTTCAGGTTCTATATTAGTTGCTAGTTTTAAATGATTTCTTTCAAAAATATTTTCTGAATTAACATATTCACTTAATTCTCTTGCATATTCTAATGAGCCACCTGATTGTGATTTTAATTGATTATACTTTAATTTATATTTTAAATATTTTGTCTTATATTTTAATTCTGAATTTTCCATATTTTGTATTAATATAGGTTATAAAAAAATTGAGATTTGAATTTTGAATATATATTATATATTTTATATTATCCTACTGATATTATTTTTTGATAAAATAATAGGATACATGTTACATTAATTAATTATTTTATTTTTAAGGTTTTATTTTTTAAAATAATATATTATACAAGTTGTACCTATATATACTATAGCAAAACTCTGTAAATATTTTTTGATAATAATGTGATTATTATTATAAAATATTTTAATAAAATGCCACATTATTTTTGGTATCACGTATGAAAAAGTTATTATAAACATACACAAAATTAATATCAACCAAGTAAGAATATTTGGATATTTTTCAAATAGTTTAAATGGTAATGTAAATATCTTTGGTTCAGAATATGTATAATTTGAATTCAATAATTGTTGATTTACAACAGGTAGAGTATTAATATTAATTCTACAAATTGGACATAACATTCCTGTTTTCTCTATTAGACTTAAACATTCTAAATGTAAATACACTTTACAGTTACAATATTTTGGATTAATAATATTTTCAATGTTAGAAAGTTGATCAAAACAAAATAAACATTTATCATTGAGTATATCAGATATATTTGTTTTATTTGGTTTAATTAATATTTTATCTATATTATCATGATCGTTCATTATTTTTCTATTTACTAGAATATAAATTATTATAATTTTCAAATTTTATTTTTAACTAATTCAACAAATGAATTTAATTTTTTAATTGATTCTATTATTTGTAATATTAACATTCTATATCTATTAGCTATATCATAAAATACATAGTTAATTATTTCTTGATTAAGATTTTTAGTATATGATTCCTTAAAACCTTCTGTAATTTCTAATGATATTTTATTAAAGCTATAAATTTGTTCTAATAATTTTTCATGAAGTGATGACATGGATTTAAGTTGTTCAATAGTACCATTTGGTAATGTTTGATTATTAATTTTATTAATGTATAAAACAGATATATCACTAAGTTTATCAACACAATCAATTAACGTATTACTAATATTAATAAGTTCAGTAGATGGAATAACAGTAAAGTTTGAAAATGAACTTGAATTTTTGATGTTTATTAAATTCGTTAAAACTAAATTATAAACTTCAAAAGGATTTGGTTTATAATTGGGTGTAAACATATTATTATAAATTATAAGATATTTATTTAAATATAAACATTATTTTTATATAATAATTATTATAATAATGATTACAATAGTAACAATGGTAACAATAGTAACACGATTTCTATCAAATATTATAAATATGATCTGTCAAATGAATCAATATATTTTATTTGGAGCATTATTTGGTTTTATTTATTTTTTATATAAATTAGAATCACCTGGTATGGGTAATGTATTATTTAGGGTAGATAGTACTGGTAATAAAATATTCTCACTGGAAAGTTTAATAGAAATTATCAAATCACCTTTTATTATAATTCAGTTTTGGACACATATAGAATTATTTCCAATTAATTGGATTTTAACAACTGGATTAGGTGGTTTTACAGGATGGTTTATTAATGAAATATTTAAAAATTAATTCTATTACTTAATATAACTAAAATATTAAATGTCTTTTAATATTAATTTAAATCCTTTCGTAAGTTCATCTACTAATTTAAAAACTAATTTTATTAGTAATTATGCCCAATATGCTGAATCTTATAATAATATTGATTTAATTGGTAATCAAAAATTTAATACTCAATGGCCTTTATTAGTTGCAATTATTATGATTGTAATAGCTATTGTATTATTTATTTATACACAAAAAGAAAAAGATATGTACGGTAAAGAAATTGAAAGAACAACTATTAAAAAATTATTATATAATTTTGCATTTGTATTATTATTTGGTTCTGTATTTGGTTTTGGATATGGTGCTTATTTATATTTAGCTGTTTATTTACCAGAATATTATGAATGGTTTGATAGTTTACCAAAAGAAGCTAAAGCAAATGTAGGCATGATTTATGCAATCGACAAAATAGAAACTTCTACAAGAACCAATAGACATTAATTTAATAAAACCAAAAAATTGAAAAATTAATATTATTTTATTATATTATTAATATTTTAATGCAAACATCCGATGAAAATTTTTATTGCCCTATTACCTATGGTATCATGATGGATCCAGTTATTGGTTCTGATGGTCATACTTATGAACGGAATGCTATTGAAACATGGTTGTATAATAATAGCATCTCGCCACTAACTAAACAAACTATGTTTGTTAATAGTCTGGTACCTAATATTGCACTTCGAAATACTATTCAACAATACCTTGCAAAACATCCTGAAATGAAAGATCATCGTAAAGTTAAACTTAATTCTGAAATTTCACGGAGTATTACAATTGGTTCTTATATTTTACCTGATTCATCAATGTATGTTAAACTAGCTGCAAATGAAATTTCTGAAAGAAAACCAAGTGTATTTGTTTTTATTTTGGATGTTTCGGGTTCTATGAATACTGAAGCTTCAACAAAATCGGCATTAGGTGAATCTGATGGTTTTTCACGATTGGATTTGGTAAAACATTCAGTACGTACTGTTATTGAAGTATTGGAACCTCAAGATAAAATTTGTCTAATTACATTTAGCGATGATGCCAAAGTTAAATTAGACTTGACTAGTATGGATGATTATGGAAAAACACGAGCTATTTCAATTCTTAACTCCATCCAAACTGAAGGAATGACAAATATTTGGGATGGACTTAGAGTTGGCTTACTCAATGTTCAAAAGATTACTGATCCAAATGTTAATATTAGCATGATGATGCTAACAGATGGCGAACCAAATAAAAATCCACCACGTGGAATTGTACCTTCCCTTGAAACAGTACTTGGTACTATGAAGATTCAACAAGCATTTACCATTAATACTTTTGGATTTGGATATTCACTTGATTCAAATCTACTTTCAGATATTGCATTGGTTGGTTCAGGAAGTTACTGTTATATTCCTGACAGTTCAATGGTTGGTACTATTTTTGTTAACTATTTATCTAATGTACTATCAACTTACCTAAGTAATTCACGAATTGTTATTAAAGCATATGGTACTGATGGTACTGATGGTATTGAGATTGTTAACAAACAAGTTGGTTCTATTCAATTTCAACAACCAAAAGAATTGGTGTTTCAACTAGATGAATCTGTTGTTAATAATGACTTTAATATTAGTTTGTGGGTTGGTGAAACACTCATTAGTCACCATGACTTGTATAAACCACATAATAAAGATCTGATTTCATCTACTATTCCTACCATTGTTCGAAATAAGATTATTAACACTATTTATAATCTAATGAATAAAGTTGATTCACACAATCTTCATTTGCAAGATGTTAATTTTACATTGAAACTATTGTATGAAGATGTCGAACATACCCTAAACACATTGCTACTTTATGATGAAGACAAGGCACAAATCCGAAATTACTTGCAAGATTGGAATTCATCTGGTACTGTAAACAAAGGTGGTCAAATTAAAGAAGCATTTAGTTGTGATGAATGGTATAAGAAATGGGGAGCTCATTTCTTACGCTCAATTATGAATGCTTATAAGAATCAACAATGCAATAACTTTAAAGATCCAGGAGTTCAAAACTTTGGTGGAGATTTATTTGTTGAAATTCGTCAAAAGGCAGATGGTATCTTCTGTATGTTGGAACCACCTAAACCATCTATCCTACACCACCGCAATAGTTCATCTAACTATGTGGCACCAACAACTATGCATTCATACTATGACCAATCAGGATCTTGTTATGATGGAAATGGTATGGTAGTAATGGCGGATGGATCATACATGCCAGTTTATAAATTGAAGAAAGGTATGATGGTAAAATCACGAAACATTTTTGGAAATGATTTTAATGATCGTATTCTATGTATTGTTAAAACTAAAATTCCTATGCAAGAAATTTCAATGTGTATGATCAATAATCTGGCAATCACCCCATGGCATCCTATTTATCATAACAATGAATGGGTATTTCCAATTAATCTGACAAATGAAGAAGATGTCAGTCTAGATTATATCTACAATGTATTGCTTGAATCAGGTAATACCATTTATATTAATGGACTAGCATTGGTTACTCTTGCACATAACCTAAATGATCCAATTGTTGCACACCCATATTACGGAACATCTAAAATCGTAGATGATTTATCACAAATGGATGGGTGGGAAAAAGGAGAAATTATTCTTACAAATCCTATTGTTATGCGAACAGATGGGTTTGTAACAAAATTATCAAATGGTTCAGTTAATAATTAACTTTGTATAACCAGCTAACCTATTGTTTTATATATTTATGTGAATTAAGTTTAAAATATTCTTCTGCTAAAATTAACATAGCTTGAAAAATATCCCATACATTATCTTTAGATGTTTGGTCTAGTTCTCCATAAATATTTTGTAATCGCAAAATTTCATTAATTGTATTTTCATCATCAGCTGTATGATCTTTATGATTATTATTATTATAAAAATAAGATTCATCTCTTGAAAGAATTTTGTCTCTTAATGGTAGTGCATAAATTAGAAATTGTTCAACTGGTAAACTAAAGTTTATTTTAATAATTTTTTGAAATTGATAATGATAGCTTGTACCAACTAATGGAGAAACTTGAATTAAAAATGATTCAAGAATTTCATTAAATTGTTTGATTTTTTCGATTGACATTGACATTATATTATTAATTGATTACTAATAATAATACATAAATCTTTAAATATTTTATTTGGATTCTAATAAAAAGCCTTAGTTTAATACAAATATTAGCTAAATAACCAATAAAAAATTGAAATTTATAATTTTAATATACAATAGTTAATTAATTTAATGCAAAGCTATAAGACTAAGACTACTTATAATCATACCAGCTCCGGCTCCGGTCCTAGCTATACCGCAAAAAGTCGTTATGAACAGACAGACCAACATCAACAAAAGGGACCTGTTCGCAAGACTTTAACAAGTGATTCCACACAGAATTTGTGGTGTCGCGATACGTATTGGCAATATATCGTTGATAGTCTTGGATTTAATCCATTTAAAGAAACAAATGGATGCCACCTACGCAGTTGTAATCATAATGCAGAAGATTGCCGTGGTGCGCATACTTATGAAACTATCAAACCGTTACCACATATTATGAAATACAATAAGCTTGACAAGACCAAGTTTGATTGGGTAAAGTTATATACTTGTATCAAACAAACTCTAACACAAGATATCCCCAAAGTTCATAATAAGGAACATTTGGAATATCTAGGAAAACTGTCATCAATGAATTTTATTGAGCTAATTCAATTGTGGCGAAATATGGCATGTTATTACAACAAACTAGCCAAAGAACTACCTGAACGAAAATACGTTGAAGGTTCAATTAGCAAGCACTCAAGTGGATTTACATTCAATGATGAAGTTCCTAAATTTCGTGTTTCAGACGGTCTTGAAGATACTGCATGGGCTTTTGAACGCCTAACACGTTGGTGTCCAACACAAATTAAGTTCAACAAAGATATCAAAGAAAATAAGAAAATCACAGTATGGGATCTTTGTCTGGCAACAGGAATTAATTGCAAAGAAGGTATTCATTCAATTTCAGAAATGATTTGCATTGATAACTTTTTAACTGGAAAGTGTACATGTTTGTCAGTTCAAGATCTTGAAGTTAAGGAATGTCAACTCCAACAGGAGCTTATTGAACTTTCAACACAACTAGTTGAAATTGTAGATAAGGAATCTAAACCTAAACCTATTCAAACATCAAACAGTGATAAGGATATTGATGATGAAGAATTAGCTGAATTTACCGAATGGGCTAAACCAAAGAGTAAACGCAATGATAAGAAAAAGCAAGTTGATCCTAAAACTCTAATCCGTAATGAAATTTCACGTGTTGAAAAAGAAATTCAACAACTTGTAAACTCACGATCAATTCATTATACTGAATTGGGTATGGTTCCATTCAATGAACAATACACACAATTCCAAAAACGTGTATCAGCTGAATTAGCAGAAAAAGCAGCAGCTGCTTCATCTGCTCCTGCCGAGAGCAAAGAATCATGGGATCATGGTTTGATTGAAAATGCAAAGATTGATAAACCGGTTGTTAAGGTTTCCAAGCTGGGTAATAAGAAAAAATAAATTACTCTTTGTTAACTAAAAAAGAGTAATTAATATTATTTTAAATTATATTTTAAATTGTATTTTAAATTGTATTTTAAATTGTATTTTAAATTGTATTTTAAATTGTATTTATTGTTTTGAACAACAACTAAATAATGATATAAATTTATTTCTTGAAGTTGGTTTTACTTTATTTGATACCGCATCATCATTATTATCATCAATTTCTACCAAGTTTATATTAGATTTGTTAGTTTTATTAGATTTGTTAGATTTGTCAGTTTGATTAGACTTTATAGACACTTCACTATTTCTATTTAATTTAGGATATAATATATGTTGAGCATCTTTAAATATTTTTGAATTTACAATTGAATCAATCCAATAATCATATGTATAGCATGATTTATCTAATGATTTAAGATATTCATGAGTTTTTTTAATGTTATCATTTGTTAATAAATTACTAATATCACTATAATCATTCCAATACATTGGATAATCAAGACCAAGTCTTTCTACAATAGCTGGTAATGGCTTTACTAATATAGGTGTATTTCTTACAATACACTCTAATAATGTATTACATGCAGATGCTTCAATTAAATCAATAAATACAACATTATCAGATAATAATGTATCATAATCATCATTATCTAATGTTTCCATAAGTTTAACTGAATTATGATTTGAATTTAATAATTCTAATGTATCTTTATTATTTAATTTAGCTTGTTTAATAAATTCATGCATAAAATATACATATTTATTTCCAGATTGATCTCTTGATATAGATTGATTGGATTGATTGGATTTAGATAGAGTAATTTGACTAGATTGATTAGTTTGATCGAGTCCATTATAAAATGATTCATTTGAAGATAACAATTCCTCAAAACTATCAACTGGTTTAATATAATTTTCCATATTTTTACCAACCAAATGAATTTTCTGGAAATTATTTGGAACATTAATTCTGTAAATAGAATATGGGTTTCTTAGCCAACCTCCAATTTGAACTATTTTTTTATTTTTATTTTCCATAAATTTTTCAAATATAAATTTATTTTTTGGAATATCGGTTGGGTGAATTAATGATTCAACTTGTAATTCAGGAATTTCAGTTTTAAACCAATTTGCTAACCATTCACTCAATGTAAATATTCCAATACAATTACTTTGAGATTTTTTAAAAATATCTTTTCTTATCATATCAGATGTATTGTATTGGGTATAGTTTTGATTTGGAGTATGGTGAACTATACCTATCCACGGTCTATTGTATGGTATTAATCTTAAATCTTGATATAATTCTTCATTCCAATGAAATGTTCTATCAACAAACATATCTAAAATAATACTTTCTGATGAATCATTTTCCAATACTCCAGTATTATGTACCACATTATACCAGCCTGATCTATGAATATTTTCTAGCATATGAGGTTCAATATATTTTAAATTAAATATTTTATTTTCAATTGGTTGTTCTTTTATGTTTGTATTAAATGTAATATTTTTAGGATTCTTTGAATAATAATCTTTACATATCCATTTAAATTCTTCCAAATAATTAAAGTTTGATTTTAGAATTTTATTATTTAATCCATAAAAATATGGTGAATTTGAATCTTTACATAACATATAAAGTATACATTTAGTAATACGATATTTAATCTCATATGGTCTTTCTTCTTGTAAATTTGTTAATTTAAAAACATCTAAAACATGTCTAATAGTTTTATTTATTAAATCATCACAAAACAAGTTATCAACATAAAATGGTGGTTGTGTTCTTTTATTTAATTTTAATAAATTTTCCAACTTATTTTTATGTTGGTCTATTGTTAAAAATTTTAAGGATTTTATTGATTTTAAAACTTTAGAATAATTTTGAACTAAATCATTAAAAATAGTAATTGCTAATTCAACATCAAAATCAATAGGTTTATTAGTTAAATCTAATAATGGTTCACAAATCCACTTTTCTAATCCAAAACTAAACATTTGGTCTTTGGCTTTTTTAGTATGACAAATTGATAATATAGGTTTTTCACATACTATACCTAATATATGAGCATGATATCTTGAACATAATACTATATCAGATGATTTTATAATTGATAATACATTATTTAATTTTTCATGTTCAGACCAGGTATTATTTGGAATTATATTTGTAACACTAAAATTATTTACTTTACATAACTTTTCAATATCTAAATTTAAAAGTAAATCAGATTCAGTTATACTTTTAGAAGTATTAAATGGTAATAATACAATTTCCCATCCTAAATAATTAATATATTTTAAAAATAAAGTAATTTTTTTTAAATAAAAATCATAATGGGTATTATCTTTGAATATTGATCTAGCCAAACACACAGTTATAACTTTATTTGTTGATTCTTTTATTGGTTGATTTTGTTGTGTTAATTGTTTTTCAATATTTTTAATATAATACTCTGAATCTAGTGATTTTAAGGAACATACCAAGTCTGGTAAATATTCAATATATGGGTTTGGTTTATCATTTGATAAATTAAAATGTTGTTTTAATCTTATAACATCATTTGGATTACGCATTATAAAATAATCAATTAAATTTATTTCATTTATAATATTGCCTTTTGGTAATTCGCATGAATATGCAATAATTTTTCCATTAAAATTAACACATAACTTTTGTAATTTTTGAAGAAAATAAGAATTTAAAATCTCTCCTCCACCTAATATGATTGTATCAATATCTGATGAAATAGTTTGGATATCATCTAAACTTTTTATAATATATTCTGAATTTAATTTTTTTAATATTGATTCAAATATAATTTCAAAAATATCATCACCTAAATTTGATCGGTTATAAAAACCTGTACATAATATCATTAATTAACTCTAGATAATTTTCTAGTCTTTTTAAATTAATTACAAAATTTATTAAAAAATTGATATATTCTATTATTAGAATAAATAAATCTATGATTAATGTCTTTAATTCAAGTTGAATCAATATGTGAAAAGTGTACTTTTCAGGTAACACAAGAAATTAATCTTGAAAATCCTGAAAACTATATACATTGTCCTTGTTGTGACAATGTATATCAATATAATTATAATGATTATACTAAAAATAAACAATTAACTAACACACACACTAATAAATCATCTAACTTATCTAACATGTCTAATCCACCTAACCAAAATACGCATGATGATGAGGAAGTTGTTGATACTAATTATGATTTTTCTTCACCTTTACTAGAAAATATGGCAAAGGCATATGCTGAAATTCCTCATATATTTATAAAATCAGAATCGATATTTATGAAAGGATATATTAATGGTATTGAAATTGATTTTCTATTAGATACTGGTGCCGAAATGTCATTGATACCATATGATATAGCACATGCTTGTGGTTTAGATAGTCTTATTAATTCAAAATATGCAGGAATTATTAAAGGTGCAGGAGAAACTAAAATGCTTGGACGTATTTTCTATGTTGAAGTTGTATTTGATTGTGGTATATATCCTTGTTCATTTTCTGTTTGCCATAATAATAATCTTCCACCAATTCTAGGTATTGATATGATGCATAATTTAGGATTAGTTCTTGATTTTAAAAAGAAAAAAATCCATTTTGACGATAATTGTTCTATTAATTTTATTTCAAGAAAACACAATGATGTGTAATTGAGTTATTTTTCAATTATATTAATTTTAATTTTCTAAGTTTAATATAATGAAATTATTTTTTTATAAACCTAAACAATTTTATCCGATAATATTTATAATATGTAAATTATCAAATAAAGATGAGTTAGAAAAATTAGAGGCCTGGACTTCTGAGATATTCCAAATATTATTAGAAGAAAATGAAGCAACTAAAGAGAATATACTAATATTTAGTATAATAAAAGATTATGAAAAATCAACAGTTAATTTAGTAATGCCATCAACTAAATCAAGTCCAACATTAACAGATAGATGTTATAAAGAAAAGTCTTTTCTAAATGCACTAATTATTGAAACTCTTAAAAAATCAAACTCAAAATTTTATATTGAACTAACAAATGAAAAAGTATTTATACATCAAAAAGAATTAAACTTGTCAAGTTTATCACAATTTTATTCAATTAAATAAATTATTTAGTTTTGGTTTGTTATGTCATTTGATTCTGGTAATTCAGATGATTCAGGAGATTCTGGTGATTCAGGTGATTCAGGTGATTCAGGTGATTCAGGTGATTCAGGTGATTCGGGTCCAGTTGAATTTATTGAATTATCTGGATTTGTTTGATTCAGTGTAATTATTGGGTTAGATAAGGGATAATTAAATGAAGATTGTATAGGAAATGATATAATTGTATCTATTGGTATTGAGGGTATTGATTGTATATTAAAATTTGATAATGGTAGAATAGGAGCATTTAGAAGAATAGGATAATTTAAAGTATTATGTGGTAATAAAATTTGTGGAGTTATATTTGTTGGTAAAACAGGTAGAGACATAATATTCGTAATATCTTCCCATTGACTTGTAAAATTATCATTATTAGTATTATTGGGGTTATTTAGTATATTCAAACCAGGTAAATTATTTTGTGTTGACCAACTAAAACTGGTTGTCCATGTGCTATTATTAATTTGTTCATCTTCATCGGTATCATTATTATTACCATTGCCAGGGGATTCGCTATCAAAAGACGGACCTAAATTCATCCAATTATTATTATGATTTGATGGTAAATCATTCAAATGATTACCAATATCATAATTTTCTATAAATAAATTCTTTGTCGATATTACTATATCAGAATTAGATTGAATAAATTTTTTTAGCTTAAATTTAAACTTTTCAGTAGAAAAATTAAGTTTAATTGAATGTGAATGATCGTATCCAATAGCTGGAAATATTGGATTAGAAATATTGATTGGATTATTATATTGATAAACTAATTTACCATTTAATGTAAAAAATGGTTTAATTTTATTGGTACCAACATAAATAATACCAGCACCTACTACATCACCAGGTTGCCAACTAAGAGATATTTTTTGTGCTGATGAATCAGAATTATTATATCTAACAGTACCATCATCAGAATGATATCCAATTGAATCTCCACACCAACCAATGTGAGTTTTAAACGGTGTATTTTTATTAGCAAAACCGATAGAAATACATTCATTATACCAACCACCCGATGCACTTTCCCAATTATTATTTTGTATATTTACAGTTTGACAAACAGTTAATTCATAATAAAAAACATTTGATAACAAAATTTCTAATTCATTATTTTCATATAATGGGAAAGAAAAAGGTATTGGTAGATTTGATAAATGGTTATCATCATTATAATTAAATGGTAATATTTTATCAGCAAATACAACTCTATTTCCCGGTTTTCCATGAAATTGATATTCATTGTTATTTTTAATAATTTTATGTTCATTCTGATATATTTCACTTAATAACAATCTTGATGGTAATGGGGCGAAACATCTAATAGCTGTTAGTGGATTTGAACAAATAACAGGCAATGTTAAATTATCATTATAATAATTAAAAAGTTTAATTAAATATTTCAATGCAAAATTTTTGTCATTTTTTGTTTCTGATATAATTTGACTAAATTGCAAATTATCCATTAATTATATGTAAATTATAATTTTTCTTTAAATCTAATAAAATATCTAATACTAATTAATATATAGCAAATGAAATTTAATAAATTCGAACCACATTGTACTATTAATTGTAAACCAGGTGAAAAATGTTGTAATTCAAAACATTGGCAATTTAATATAATGTTTGGTGGTGGTAAACCTCAATGGTCAGTACTACAACATAATGGACCAATGTTTCCTCCACCATATGTTCCACATAAAATTCCTGTAATAATTAACGGTAATGAAGTTATATTACCAGAACAAGCTGAAGAATATGTTACTATGTTTGCAAAATTTATTGATACGCCTTATATGGAAAATAATACTTTTAAAAAAAATTTTTGGAAAGAATTAAAACCAACATTACCTGCTAATTTAAATGTTCAATCACTTGATCAATTTGATTTAACACCAATTAAAAACTATTTAATAATGGAAAAAGATAAGAAAGCTTCTATGGAAAAAGAAGAAAAAGAAGCAATTAAGAAAAAACAAGATGAATTGGATGAACCATATAAATATTGTATTATCGATGGTGTACAACAACAAGTCGGTAATTATAAAATAGAACCACCTGGTATTTTCTTAGGTAGAGGTACACATCCTAAAATAGGCCGTATCAAAAAAAGAATAATGCCAGAAGATGTTATTATTAATTTGTCAAAAGATGCTCCAATACCCGAACCTAATGTATCTGGGCACACATGGAAAGAAGTAATTCATGACCAAAATGTAATTTGGTTAGCATCATGGAAAGAAGAAATTACAGGAAAAAATAAATATATATTTACAAGTTTAGATTCTTTCTTCAAGTCAAAATCAGATGAATCAAAGTTTGATTTGGCTAAACAATTAAAAAAGAAAGCAAATACTATTAGAGAAGATTATGAAAAACAAATGGTAGATGAAAATCCTAAAAACCGCCAATTAGCAACAGCTTTATACTTTATTGATAATCTATCATTAAGAGTTGGTGGTTCAAAAGATACCAAAGAAGAAGCAGATACTGTCGGTGTTACATCATTAAGAGTTGAACATATAACATTATTAGATGATAATACAATTAAATTAGATTTTTTAGGAAAAGACTCTGTTAGATATTGTAAAAAAGTAGCAGTTCATTCACAAGTTTATAAAAATATTCAAGAATTCACAAGTGGAAAAAATAAGAAAGATGAACTATTTGATCTTGTTAATTCAACATCATTAAATGATTATTTAAGTTCTATTATGAAAGGATTAACAGCTAAAGTATGGCGTACATATAATGCTAGTTTATTATTTCAAAAAGAACTTGATAAAGTAAAAGAAGAAAAAGTTACTGAAATAGAACCAAATGAAAGATTAAATTATTTGATTGCAATGTTTAATCAAGCTAATACAGCTGTGGCATTATTATGCAATCATCAAAAAAGTGTTAATACATCACTTGATAATATGCTAGATAAAATAGAAACTAGATTAAAAGAACTTAAAAAGAAAAAACAACAATATCAAGAAAAAAAAAATAATGAAAAAGTTAAAAGTGTTGAAGCTAAAATAAAATCATTAAAACTTAAAAAAGAAACAAAACTTAAAATGAAAAATGTATCATTAGGTACATCCAAAAATAATTATATAGATCCTAGAATTATTTTCGCATTTATTAAAAAGTTTGAAATACCTCCAGAAAAATTATTTACTAAGGTATTAATTAAAAGATTTGAATGGGCTAATAAAGTTGATAAAGATTATAGATTTTAATTAAAAAAATCATCAAATAACAAACTATTTAATTCACTTCTTTGATTTGGATCAAAATGTGATATTTTTTTTAAAAATTCCATAAATAAAAATATATATTTAACATTAATTAAAGTTGGATCCAAATAAGGAACTACAAACTGTTCATAAAATAATTCAAATGAATAAAATGTTTTATTCTTAATTGTTTTATGTTTTTTCTCTATATGACGAATTAAATTTTGGAATGTAATATTGGGTAATTCATTTATAGATGAGTAATAAAATCTATACCATACATACACAAAAATTTCAATTGATGAATGGTTCATTAAATTAACATTATCTATTTTTATAAAATTATTAATATATGATGATAATATTTTCCAATAATTATTTTTAACAAATAAATTAATACATATGCAAAATAATCCATAATAATCATGTTTTGACATATCAATAGTGTCAATTGGGTCATGATATTTTTTATATTTTTCTAGAGTTAATAAACTTTCAGGTGATGTTATATAATTGGTAGAAATAAGACCAGATATTCCGTTTTTTTCTCTAATCAAACCAAAATCTATTATTGTTGCAATAATATCATTATTAACAATATCAATAACAACATTCGATGGTTTTAAGTCTCCGTGTATTATAGTTGAAAAATTAGTTAGTTGCAATATTAATTGTTTAATTATAGATCTATTATAATTGAATGTTATTTTATAATTAATAGATTTAATTTTCTCTAAATTATAAAACCCTAAATATTGATAAATAATTGCAAATGCATTTAAATTAATAAAATTTCCAAAATATATTGGATATGCTTTATGAACTATTTTACCTTTGGAAAAATATGTTCTAATTAAATCAAGTTCATTAAATAAATCATTATGACATTTATCATTAGATATTTTTATAACATATTTTTTATGTTCATTTTCAATCAAATAAACTTGTCCTATTGTACCTTTACCTAAAAAATTGGTTATTTTAAAACTAGATAACATATTATTTGTTTCTGTAAATAATTCTAGTTTGGAATTAATAATATTTGTGGAATTAATATCAAAATCTTTAATTAAGAAATCAACCTTTTCAATAAAATAATTCATAGGTTATCTACAATATGGTATTTTATAATATTTTAAAATATTTTTTTACATATTAAAATATTATTTAATTCATTAATTCTAGGATTTGTTCTAATTTAAGTAATAAATAGTCTAGCCCATATATACCAGAATCATTTGATCCTATTAGAAAAGAATTTGTAAAACCATTTAATTTAGCTATATTTATATTCACAACTGAATCATCAAAAAATAATATATTGTTAAATTCGACTTTCTCCTGTTCGGCTATTTTATTTAAATAAATTACTTTTTTAACACCCCATAATATAATTGGATTTTTAATATTTATTAAATTATACATATATAATTCTTCGCCAGAAAATGGATTATTAATATAATTTACACTTGATGATCCTTTAATTTCTTTAAATAATTCATTATTATTAACATCATTTCCTATATTTATACCAACATTTATTAATATACGTTTTACATCAGAAACTAATGCTCTTGTATTAATATAATTAATATTACCATTTTTAATTATTTTATGTAATAACTTTTTTAATTGGTTTATTTTATCATTTGAATCAAATAATTCAACGTAATTAGAATTAATATTTATTCCATCAGATGATTTAATTGTTAATGTTAAATCAAAATCAAATACAAATATATATTTATTATTATCATTATTATTGTTATTATAATCAAATATTTTTTGTAAACTTTCTAAATCATTATTAACATTATCATTTGATTCATATATTTTATTAAATAACATATTTAAATCGTTCATTAATTTATTTAATTATTTAATTATTATATTATAAAACATAATTTATAAATTAAACAAATTTAGATAGACTTTTTTTAACATTTTTAATAGAATTTTTTTTCATAATGTTAGAAATTAATTCTGATTTTGTCATATTTTTACTAATGTGAGCCATCTTTTTAAGTTGCTCAACTTTTAGTTGATAAAGTTGATTTTCAATTGATTCTTTAGTTTCATTTAGTGATTCTTCATCACTATCAGTTTCAATTAGCATTTGTGGTGAATTATCATTTTCTGATTCAAACACATCATTATTTTCACTTTCATCGTCATCATCATTATCATTATCATAGATAATTTCACTAATATTATCAAACCATTGAACAACCATTGCATTTGTATGGCCAATTAGTCCTTCTGATTTTTCTGTTAGTTTTAACCATTTAGACTTGGTTAAACTAGTACCAGTTAAATTTTCAAAATCACTCTTGGTAAACCAGTTTGGAATTAAAATATTATCAGTATCACTACAAGCTTGTAAAATCATTTCAAGATTTTCAGGAGTCGTTGATTGAATAAAATCAATAACATTATCAATATCAATTTTATTACCGTTTGAATTCTTAAAAGTTTCTTCTTCATTTTCATCATCTTCAGTTTCTTCTTCATTTTCATCATCTTCTGCATCTTCTGCATCTTCGGTTTCTGATGAATTGATATCTTCATCGGCAGTTTCTTCACCATCATCATCTACTTCATCTGCCTCATCTTGACTATCTTGACTATCTTGACT